>Ga0307507_10000754_pt1 | contig 71575 bp, 63 predicted proteins | sample 7_EM_MG_FD_207223 | JGI IMG/M metagenome (GOLD analysis project Ga0307507, IMG submission 207223) | Populus trichocarpa ectomycorrhiza microbial communities from riparian zone in the Pacific Northwest, United States - 7_EM | ecosystem: Host-associated > Plants > Roots > Unclassified | place... | reverse complement strand
GCAGGGGTTTTGGACGAGGTTTCTGGCAAGTGACGAGAGGGCCCTTGGGGGCGCAGTGGGTTGGGGTGGGAACGGGGTGGGGGAGGAGATTCAGGGAGGAGGGTGTGTAGGAGGGCTTGAGGGTGGGCCGGGAGGTTGGGAAGATTGAATAGTGTGAGATTGTATGAGTATTATTCAGGATTAGTTTATTGTAGCTCCCTCTGATCATTCACTAGTTTCAATATTTTATTCTTTTAGACGTACCCCAAGAAAGAGAGACCCCCTAGCAACAATTATAATTATTACCCCTTCGCTTATGCCATATCCACCATGCCACCATAAATTTAGTAGCGGCAGAAGCTAGAAATGGCGTACACCTCAGTAATACCCCCCCCCCCTCCCAACGCACACACCCACTCAGTAGCCATTACAGTAAAGTCAAGACATAGAAGAAAAGCCCAAAGCCCCACAGCTCAGGAGAAATGTATGATAGGACAAATTTTCTGTCTTTCATACGGAGCCTAAGAAAGAGACCGCGACTATTGAAGCTTGATTTCCTTGTATGATATCATACCATATATTGTATACTATGACGACAGCTAGATAAAAGGGATCAAGGAAGGAAAAACTAATATCTAGGTACTCCTTTTTTCTTCTTCTTCATAGTGTCTGAGAGAAGTATTCTCAATGAGAGAAATATGTAGGGGGGGAGCAAATATTGCAATGTTTTGCTAGTATACCGAACGCCAACTGGATAGGAATGTTTGTTTTTTCGATAGAGAAGATATAGAATAGAATAAAAGGCACGTTTATGACACGACCAAAGTGGCGTGTCGGATATAATAATACCGGTATACCGTCTTTCCACTCGTGAAACTCCCAGGCAATTACTCACTACTCAAGCCCTGAAAGGTGCACAATACAGAACTTAGCCCCCCCCCCCTCCTCTCTCGGGCAACAAAATCTATATCATATAAACCCCAACTCCATTCATTACCCCCGCCTCCCATCCCTCTTCCCACAAACCCCACAGATCCCCGCATCACCCGGATTCATATAGGGCAAATCTCCATAACACGAACACTTCCACGCATTCTTCATATGTCCAGGATTCAAAACATTAGCGCAGACACAGCACAACGTCAACGTTGGATCGTTGACGAATGAGCATGCAGTGCAGGTAGCTTTGGAAGACTCGCTAGGGGGTTTGGCCTTAGAGCGAGAGGGAGGGGAAAGGGTGGGATTTCGAGGGTTTGGCGGTGGATTGGGGGTTGGGGGTTTGTTGTTGGGAGGAGGTGCTTGGAAGTCGTCATCGCTGGTGAGGTCGACCGTGTCTTGATTTGCGCTCATCTTCGACAAGGACCCTCGCGATTGTCGTTGTTCCTGTTCCTTCCCATTCCCACTCATCCTCCCCTCCTCGTCAAAATACTCCCCCGCCGTCCCACGCCCACATGCATCCTTCAACTCGACCAACTCTCGCTTCATCCAATCCTGCTCTAAATCGCCATCGTCCTCAAGACTAACGGGAACAAGATACTTACCGCCACCGACATCGACTTTCTTCTCATTCTCGTCCCAATCACCCGTACCCTCACTATCGCTGCTGCCACTCTCATCACTAACCTCCTCCTCAACCTTCTCTACCTTCTGCCCCTCAAGCCTCTTGACCGCCGCCGCAGCCCTTAATTCCCTCCCCCGCGCACTTTGCGCAATCCGCGGTGCAGCCTTCGACTTCTTCCCTTTTTCCAGGACGCTTCTTGTATCGTCGTCCGCGCCAACTTTCTCCCCTTCGCCGGGTCCGAATTTCCGCTCTTTGCGGCGTTGTTGGCGCTCAGCATAGGTTATTTTTGGCCTTTTCGCTCGCTCGCTGGCACCCTGGGTACTTTCACGCTTTTTGTGGGAGCGGTATGTTCCTAGTTTCTTCTAGTCATTCACCGTCCCAGAGGCGGGGGGAGGCGTGATGGAGGAAGCTACCACCACAAAGTGACTTTGGCATATCCTTCTCAGCCAACGGCTGATCATATGTGTACTGTTCTGATAATAACGTTCTCCCTGCCGACCAGAAGCCTTCGCCAGTATACCCTTTTGCCCGGAGGACCCGGAGTTGCCCGGAGAATTTGTTGTTGACGGACCAGAAGGCCCTGGAATGGTTCTGTTGTCAGAAAGAAAAGTTAGATATCTGTTGCATGGAGTGAAAATGGGGAGGAGGGAGGGAAGGGCGTACCATCTGCTTAATATGCGCAAGCTCATGTATCATAACCCCCAATATAAAACTAAACGGCAGCCAGGCACCAGTATTAGGATTCTTGAGCACCAGCTGGACAACTTCTCCCGCGTTGACTACAATATCGTAATCATAAGTCCCAATCCACCCACACATCCAGAGAAAAGAAAAGAAAAGGAAAAACCAACAATTCCTCCCCCAAAACTCCACATTCGCCGGGAATTCATCCAGCCTATCATACCCCTATATTAGCCCCTTCCATAACAACAGTATAGTATTATAGAGTTGACAAAACATACGACATAACCGCAAGTCCATTATCCCTCATAATCTATCATCAATCAGCCCAACCAAGGAAGCGAAAAGACGGAAGCAGAAAAAAAAACGAACAGGAAACACCATCGCCGCAACCCTCTCCAAATAATCCAGGGCTACGCCGTTGTCCTGTCCGGGTAGTGCCGTGATGAAGGTTATGTTTACGTTTGGGGGACGCTTGCGGGGGTTTATGCCTAAGTGTTGTGGTAGTAGGGGAAAGGAGGGGTGAGGGAGGAGGAGGAGGGGAGAAATATCATACGTTCTATTCCTAATGGCATGGTGGGTATGTAGTGTGGGTATGTATAATATGATGGGAGGTGGTGGTCGTAGGGTAGGGTATATAGTTGGCGATTAAAGAGTAGTGTTGTAGGTGGGGGGGCGTTGGCGATCAGGGCTTCTCGGGGCTTTGGTTTATGTTCGGGAGACGCGGTTTGGCGGGGTGTCACGTGCTCGCTGCAAATTGGAATTTCTTGGGATTTGGGTTAGTCAGGTTCATGGATGGTCACTCGATTTTGAGCCTTGGGTGTAAGTTAAAACTCTGATTGGTGGGGGCGGTGCATTCTAGTGGGCGAGGCTTGGAAATATGATATAATAGCAAGAGCGTTACGCAGGAATTTATTCTACCATACTTGGGAAGGTTTTTGGGCGGTATGATAGGTGCTGGATTCCCTCTAGGACCAGCATTGTATGGGCTTTGCAAGTCCTTAGTGAGCAAGGCATATCAGCTAGCTTTGATACACGATGGCACAAAAAAAGCGCCGCACGGGCAACCCCATGCCCTCGTGGGCACGCTGTGGATCAGTGCAGCGCGGTGTATGCTCTCAAGGCAGGAAACAAGATCTCTCCTAAGAAGGTATGAAATTACCACAACTAGTGCTCGAACACACCCAATTGAGTAAAAAGCGACATATCCGAACACACATTTCTTTTAAAAGCAAGAAAATTCCAATAGACACAGTGCAAGGGTTTGAACAGAAGAATCACATTGCAAGCGGGCCCCTTGCGATTTAGCTGGCAGGATTATACCCGAGTGATTACTGGTGATTGACGATGATTCCTATAAAATAAGACGCCTAAGGCACAGGGCTAGGATGGCTAGGCTACAACGGATCGCAATGGAAACGCTCGACTTACATGGTGACTAGCTCCCGTGCTGCAACTGTGCGCACTGAGCAGAGGAGTGCTTATAGGACGTAATCCTAATATTACTCACAGGGGCCATAGCTAGCTCGAAAATTTATGTGGTGTTTAGGGACGCTAGGACTTAATCCCTCGGTCTTATCTGGTGCTTGGTTGAAAATTTTCTAGTAATGAGTCCTAGCATGATTTGAGCAGAAAGTGCTGTAAGGCTTCAGGCCTCCCTGTCGTAGAGTTTGGGTGGGCCCCTACTGTTTGGGACTAACTTAGGCTCCGGGATAGACCCGTGAGCCATGAGATCTCTACGGGTGGCTCACGATGAGCTACCCATGTGTCTACAAGGTTCTTCCCCTCCTAAGTCAACTGTGCTTGGAGATATCTTAGGGGGCGGTTAGCAAAAGCGCTGGCTGGCGTGCGCATCTACTTCTTACGGGTATATAATCCAGCCAGCTCCCCCGCTCCCCACCCGGTGGCGAAGGAAATAAAGACAAACTCTCGCCGACAAGCTGAACGCCAAAACCACAACTTTGGGCGGAGGTTTGCCCGGAGGTCTGAGTGAGCTGAGAAAGGGCTCCCCGAAACACCCTTGCTCTCACTGTGTGCTTTGGTTTATATTGGCATCACGGGAGGGTAACTGGGTTGGCTCGTTTGGCTAGCGCTGCGGGAAGGAGCAAGAAAAAGTATTTCCTATGATGGAGCCAAGCATTCTAATCCAACCCGGTTGAGAGACAAATACCTATCATACCGGTAGATTTCGGTATCGCGCTTGGGATTGTTTCGTATGGGGGTGTCGGGGGCAGTGTATAGGTGAAACCCGACTAGGTAAGAAGGGCGGCAGATACGGTAAGACGTTAGTAGGGGTGGGAGGGGGTGGGGGCAAGTGCGGACTCGATTCTAGCGCTTCGTACCGATTTCCAAGAAATCAAGATGAGTTCACCACTTCGATTGTCCGACGATAAAGGAAATGCGATATGATAAAGCCCACACATTCGTAGTATAACCGCGATGGGAGGGGGGGCGTGGGTTTCGTAGGGGATGAGGGGGATGGCAATATCACAAAAACTAGCCTCTGCCTTCCACTTATCAACGAATTTTTTGCGAAAAGTTCCCAGTCGATCGGATCTAACGACCAGATCGACCATCCGGCAATGCTCCCTTTGTGCACCCCCCCATTCATCGGATATGGTTTAATACCATGATTGGATGAAGTCGAACGCTTGTGTAGAGATGCTTTACCGTTTCCGAGCTTACTCGGGTAGGATCTTTGCTGCAAGGGATCGTAGAGGGACGAGTCCTCAGTTGACTGATTGAGTGCTGGTGAGGAGACGGTGGAGAAGGCAAGGCTGGATAAATGATCTGAGGCCAATTTTTTTCTTGAACTATCGAGCTATGGCGCCAGTTGGCAAGCTAGCCAGAAGAGAGAGAGGAAGAGAGGGCTAGAGCTAATCGATCGGTATTCTTATGTATCAATTTCCTGCAATGAAAATGAATGAGGATGCGGGCTGATACCAGGAGTAGATGCTCGAGCGTTTGAGTATGAGTTTAATGTGTATGAGTTTGATGTTCGAGGACAGCGGTACCTGCAGAACATGTGTCCGTCCACGATATCAGAACATCGCTTTGGAGCCTCCATCATGAGTGGCTAATAATCCATAATGTTTCAACTAGTCCGTGCATCTCCGGTACTATTTAGCGAATCGAATCAAACCATCGCTCTCGCGCCGAGATCATCGAGGAAGAGAGGAAAGAGAGCCAAAGCGGATCGTCAGAAACCCTACCATAGGCAACGTGGATCGACAATGACTCAAATAGTGAAAGTAGCATCCCCACTCCCTACCCCTAACGCAGGGTGAAGAAGGTACCGTACCGTCCCTGGCTGTGAGTGCCTGGGGGTGCGGATTAAAGAAATATAGGGCAAAATATCTGTGCGCAATTGGGCGCCCATACAAAATATACCCCCCCTGTTCCGGGTAGTTACCATAGCAGGGGACGAGCACCTCAACCGTTTTCTGTCCCACGGATATTTACGGATTGATGAAGGCCGTGCTGACCCGGATTTTAGATCCGGCGTCCAAGTCTTTGACCGATTAATTCGAGTGATTTCATGAAAGGGAGAGGAGTATCACCGATCTTAGTCTAGCCGATTGGAGACTTGTCAAGAAGCGCTTATTGTAGCGGTGCATATCTAGAAACTCGAGCTAAGGGGTATGTGATGATGAATGCCTGTCCGATTCGCGGTACAGCTAGTGCGAGCAAGGAGGCACCGGTGGATGCCCCCGAGATAGGCGAGAGGAGGAGATGGCGAAAGAGCCCCTGGGATCGAAGGCGGGTTCACTACGGTAACACTAAGAATCGAGGGTAGTGGAGTAGAGATATGGTGAGACAGATATGTCCGAGTTCTCCCCAGGCACAGAGGTGGAATTAAGCTTAATTCAAAATGAATGCGTACCTAGCGGACGTAACACATCAATCTTGCTTCAGTGGTCTCGACGACCCCCCTTCAGCACAGGCTCCCTAATTTCCTTCGCCTTGGACGTCATGTGGTAGGGGTTTATAAAATGCATTACTTAACAGTGGGCCATTTGAGGATGGAAAAAGCAATTACGTAGAGATAAATGTTAATAGTCGCTTGAGTCGGCTATGTATGATAAGGATTTGTTTGAGCTGGGCGCCCACAATTCGTGCAACGGTTTACAGTGCCCTACTCACCTGGGATAGAGAACCCGTAGAGGCCTTGTGATATAGAGTGGAGAACGCTTGAAGCAGGAGAAGATAGAGGCGTTTCAACAACGAGGGGTTTGTTCTATTCGTACATGAGGTGACGTTTATTGAGTGAAAATCACTCTGGATCCAAAAATGGACGTGGGGGAGTGGAAGTGAGTACCGTAGCGGACAAGGACCCCGTCGAATTATGACAATATGGAGTGGAGAGGAAGTGCTCGAGCAAGGGGAGGTCGGTATATGGCGAGATGGGGGAAAAGGAAGAGGGGAGGTATGGTGAAAATTTCAAGGTAGACCACAGGTACATATGGCGCCGTGCAGATACTCGAGTAGTTATTTCGTCCGTGATGTTACCCAAAGACGTAATGGAAATCATTGGATTCGCATTCACCAGACCATTGTCACGGTATCGTACTGCACCGTATGGCGTTAGTAGGGCGAGAAGAGGCATCGTACATATGGAACTTGCAATCATCCCGTACCGTACACCAGGGATACAGTACTAATACGATCCACTACCGTACCACGAGGGAGCAGGTAAGCAAGCACGCAAGCAAGTCTCGCCCCCTCACGTTCGGAAAGATATGACGCTGAACCTCACACCCATCCCATCTATCCGGTATAAAGCAGTGCTGACTGCGCCAACGACACGATGTGATATTGTGCTCGTGCCTTTAGACATATCGCACTCGTGACCTTATGATTATTTCTCTTCACAGACTGATATTTGACTTTGGAGACAGTAGGGCTACTGTCGGCTGTCAGCACTAGCCGGAGAAAAAGGTACATACCCGTATGGCGCCCGGCAATTAGAATCAACCAAAAACCAACACTATGACAATTTTCGAAAATTCCCAACTGCAGCAGCATCTTTAGGGGGATATGTCTTGACAAAAGTGCTTGAAAGATGCCCCCCCTCTAGTGCTATGTTCTCTAATTTCTAATAGGGGCAGTATTCACGGAGATGGCGACATTTCGGATTACCCATATAATAATATTATTATGGTCATTTTCGAGGCTATTTTAACCAGGCACTGCTTTTTATACCTATTATGTAAGCGAAGGGAGGCACCCACAAGGGTTGATTTCAAGTGTCCGGCACCATGGAATTGAATGAGGAAATGTGGCGTCAGGGGGGGTTAGGCAGGGCACCGGTATTACAACATCCGCTCGGCTACGATAGGTGTATGACGACATGGACGGAATGGAATGCTGCGGTGAAATCTGTGATAGTTGAATGTGACTAGGGGCAGGTGGTGAAGCGTACGAGCACTGTAACCCAGGGTGAGTAAGCCGTGATAGGATGCTTGTACTGGTGCTGGTTTTATATCGTGTTTGGTCTCTCCAGAGTGCTCTCATGTTCTGAACCCCTCAGCGAGCATGGTTTAACCAAGCCGGCAAACGAAACCAGCACAACAGAATGGTATAGTAGGAGCTTTTCCCATTCAAACAGGTTTTTCCCGGCCAGAGGTATTTAATGCGCAACGGAGTAGCGGTATGATAGACGTGGGGTTTCTTTTTCGCGCCCTGCCGCACAGTTGTCCTGGGAACAATTGCGGGCAACAGAGAGCAAAAGATGGTCAGGGCAGTCCGATACGCAACTGGGCCGGGACCTTTTCTCTTACCCGCGTTGAGCCTCAGAAACAGCGGTTACCATGTCAACCTCCGGTTCGCCAAAGGGATAGCCTAGAATGCGGGGTGCGGGGTTCAGGGAAAGAGTGGACGTTTTTGTGAACAGTTTGGTTACAATACTGTTCAGGTTGCTTTTTGCCTTTCTTTTTTTTCTTTTCCTTCTTCTCTTGGCTGACTGGCTGCTTCACAAGTTTCCAACTTGCCTTGCTTCAAGTGGGAGGATGGTTTACGGCAGGGTACCGGTACGAGTACTCAAACAGTCGTGGATTGAACTGAACGCATTGTAGGGCGAACGATGGCAGGTGGGGAAAAACAACAAGCATATGCCCATTCACAAGAATAGTAACTGGTCTAACTCATTCTGGCGGTGATGAAGGCAAGGCCATTGGACATTTGGGGGAACAACAAATGGCAAGGGGGAAAGAAGGGTCCATTGTGCGTCGGACCAGGCTGAATTGGCTCGGTAGATGCAAGCGAATTGTGAGCATTGAGAGCGGACTGGCGTAAAGGAAGAAAGCTAGGCCGGGAACTCACGTGTCAACAATGCTACGAGTAGAGGGAACTTGGCGGACGGCGGTGGTATGGTTGTCTGTGAAGTGATATAAAACGGGTGTGGAGAGTTCTAGTGATGTGCGGTGTAACACTTGTGCAAGCAGTTGCGCCAGGGCTCTTATTGAACTGAGATGAATGGGATAGCGTACGGTAAACAGACCACGACAGCGCAAGTACGCTGTTTGATGCTGTTGTCCGTGCGAACATGGAGAGGGATAAAGTTAGTGACCTACAGCACTCGAGCAGTGATTCCTACTACGCCCTCAAGGAAGGGAAAAGCGGTTGCCCTCACGGTTAATTCTGCAACCGTTGAAGCCTAAAAAGGGTTTAGGACTCGAGCAAAATGGTGGGCCGAGGATGCCGCTGGTTAGACAGAGTGCTGGCGGGAGTACGGTACCAGTACGGGTGCTGTACGGTACTCTCATACTGCAACATCTGATCATGATTTCTTGGCCCCGACGAGCATTAGGGCCGGGGAGGGTGGATGGGTGGGTGCTGAGTAGTGCAGGATATAAGTTGCTGCAGGAGAGAAGGAGGAGCAAACTGGGGGCGAGACAACAATATGAGGGAGGAGGAGGAGGAGAAGAAGAGTCTGCCCAAGGGAGAGTCTTTACCCGGTATATGACTACGGTACGTACCTTAGCTGCTGGCATAAGGTGAAGTACTCGAGTACTCGTACACTGGTACCCGTGGGAACAGAGGAGTGAGAGTTAGTTGGGTCGTGACATGCCAGGCTTTTTCTTTTTTCTTATTTTATTTTCTACTGTACTGTACTGAGGGTTATGCGTGGTCGTGGTGACAATGTGGTCCGTGGGACGAACTTTTGGACTAAAGGGAAGAGGAGGGAGGGTGGAAGGTCTAGATAGTTGAAGAGATAGATGATGGACAACAATAATTGCATACCCGTACGAGTACTGTACCGGTACTGTACCCTACAGTGCGTCTTTCTTTTACCGTAGTTTACTACATAACAGACATTTTCTCAATCTCTCCTACGGTGGCGATGGTATGGGGGGGTTGATTATTTTTTACATTAATTTTTACATTTTGTGCTTCACATTTCATTTTTTGTTTTTTTTTAAAAGGCAAGACTGAATATCATACCAGACCGTCCAGGCTTTGTCTATCCCCCCCGATTACGGTAGATGTCGCCACTTTTGATGTTTGTCTGCTAGAGTGGGTGCGGTTGATTATCGTGGGTGTATAATACTGCTGATATCCTTATTATTGTTGTTACTACTTTTGCTGCTGCTGCTCGTCATTTTATCTGTTTTAAGCTCGTCCTCTGCCTTGACGTAGCGTCAGCTGGAGAGTTTGCCTTAAAGGTGCTGGATGGACGGTGGAGAGGAGAGGGTTCAACTGTTCAACTCAGGTTATCTAAACCCCGCCGGGCATTCTGCTGTGTCCCACACCTCTTTGCTTCACACCCTACTATACCACAGAGTGGCCCTCTCTATCTGCCCTGATACAGTGCCGGCAGTATCGTACTCAGACTACCACACGTTGCAAGTACGCTACTTACATACAATTATCTCTCTCCCCAGAATATTATAACGTGCGGTACCACCGTACAATCCTCCCTCAGCTTGCTCGCTCACCCCTGCTGGGTCCCTCGTCCATTTATCCTTCGACTCCTCCTCCTCCTCCTCCTCCTCCTCTTCTACTTTTGCTGGTTCCTCTCTCCCCGCCTTCTTCTTGGAACTTGAGGCAAAAAAGAAAGAAGGGAAAAACAAAACAAAAAAAAGACAGCCCTCCTTTTACAAGTATTATTGCGACGAACGTCTCTTGCAGCACTTGTTCCTTCTCAACCGTTAATCCTCACTCCTCCCCACTTTAACACCAGCTATCTTTGTTTTTATATTTCATATTTTATTTTTTATCCGCTTTCTTCTGCCGGAAAGTTACAGAGCCATTTCGCTTCTTGCCTTTGGACACTTTCTGCGCCCCGCATTTGTCGAGCCACACCCGTCGCACCTCGTACAAAACATTTGAAGGGAAGCACTTGGGAGAGCAAAAAAATAAAAAATATTGAAACCGTCGGAAACCCGCAGGCGACTGCCGACACACCCCTCCCATCGGATACGGAATCGCCGGTCTGGAAAATTTCCTTCGGGTGTTGGAATAATTATGGCTGGACTCACAGCCCCGGGTCGCAATGGTGAGTTTTTCCATTTCTCGGTTTGGGGTGGTGTTGTTTCCTTGGTGTTACGAGTCTCGCCATTTATCGCTCGGGCGGATGAGCACAAGAACTCTGCGGGGTGTTGAATATTGTTTCCCTTTCATTTGCTTCATAAATTAATACCCACCGCATGGGACAATATTCGGGGAGATCTCTCGTATCGTGCACTTTTTCATGTGGTGTTGGGTGGCATGCCAACGGGTGCCTCGCCTTATTTTTTTGGGCATCGCTGATGCTTCCTTGTGTAGCTGAGGGGTCAGATATGTTGGAGGGCCTTGCACGACCTCGATCAACTCCACCGATAAAATCGCAGAGCCTGCATCTTAGCACGAATACTGGTGGAAGTTCTTATAAGCCGAAAATCAGGTTCTCTATCGATTCCTCCATGGACCCTCAGCAACAAATGACACAGTGAGTGCTTGCGGAATTATTCTTACTCCCGGAGACTAAAATCTACTGTGCCTTAGGAGTCCAATAGGTGAAGGCGACCATCTCTACACTTCAGGCTTACGACGGATAAGGCAGCAGACCCCACTGGCAGGTACACAGTCATTTGTGATACCACACTCGATGTCGGTCCCTGGTACTAGAGTCAATTCTCTTTCCATCCCTCCAACCTCGCCAACATTGGGATTTTGCGAGGACTTGGCTAGGTTCCCCACAGAGTCCTTACATTCCTTTTCTTTTGCCCACCAGTCAGAAGATTTGATCCACAGCCGACAAAATATTCTTAAGAGGAGTATAGAGTTTATGAGGGACAAGTTGGGATGGGGTTCACAATCGCCGATGATTACTTCCGCTCAGGCCAAGGTTGAAGGAGATGAAGAGGTTGCAAAGGTGATGGAGTTACTTAAGAAGGCCAACTTGGTATCCGAGGAGAGGACCCCCTTAATGAACGGGCCGGTAACGGGCCCGGCCGGATTCGAAGGGAATCCATTTGAAAAGAGTTTTTCCCCAGAGACACCCGTTTCACCCCGAACACAAGCTGCCAAACCTACTCTACCGTTGCGGAATGCGGATCGGGCTGATTCGTTCAGTGATGAGTCTCGCTCTGAGAGTACATCTCGCTCCACCACCAACGACTCTACCTCAACAACCCATTCGTCGCCCCCATCCACCCGGAGAGCGAGCCTCAAGCGTACCTATACAGATACTACTCCCTTAACAGTTCAGACTAAACTCTACGAAGCCCTCGCACAGCCATACCTGGCCGGCGATATGCCACAATCCGCTACTGGAATGGGTCCCAGACCGATCATGAGCAGGTCTTCCGTTCATGGGCATACAAGCCGATACACCCTCGCTTCTCAGGCAATTTTTACTACAGAGGCGCACCACCCATGGACGATACTTGCTGCTAATGATCTGGCCTGTCTTGTTTTCGGAGTGACTAAAGCCGAGGTGCGCAAAATTGGTATTCTCGAGGTCGTCAAGGAGGAGCGCAGAGAATGGTTGGCAAACAAATTAAATTCTGGTGAAAACTCGTCCTCCTCGTTTCCCTATCCTCACAGTCACCACGGCTCACCCAATGTTACATCGGCGATGCTGCAAAATGGCCCCTATGGAAACGGTAACAGGCGGGTCAAATCTGATGCATACTATACTGGATCGCCAATAAGAAATGGTGATTGCAGTGCTGGAGTCGCACAGCCATCAATGCATCACAATCAAAACAAATCGAGGGGAGTCATACTTTGCGGGGATGTTGTGCCGATCCAGAAACGAAATGGGAACACCGGCGCTGCAAGTCTCTGGGTGAAGGAGAAGCGAGGGGGCCTGATTTGGGTGGTGGAAGAAATCAGCGAGGATGTGGCCCTCTTGTACACCTCCAACGATCCGGACTCGGCTGGGAAGGTAATGAGTTTCAGCGGAAACATGACAAAGATTTTCGGAGAGGACAGCATTCCGGAGGGAGGTGTAGACATTTCAGACTTCATTCCCACGATTCCGCGGAACGAGGATGGTACAATCAACTTGGAGCAAACAACAGAAATTCACCAATTTACGGCAATGAACAGTATCGGGATGCGCATCCCATGCGGTGTCGAGCCAGTTCCTGGCGAGGGAGCGTTGAGAGTATCATCGTTCCCACATATTGCTGGCATCATTGTTCTGTCAGCGTCAACACTCCGGATTACCAGCTCGAACGCTGTTTTCTCGGCTGCGCTTTTCGGGCATTTGAATTCAGTAGGCTTGCCAATTACTGATATTATTCCGCAGTTCGATAGAATCCTCAAGTTCATTACCGATGAAGACAAAATCGACCTTGTCGACGGCATTGTAGTCCCAGAGCATTCTTTCCGGAAGGCGAAAGCTGTGCTTGCCTTGAGGGATGGGAAGGGAGATGCCGTTTCTGTGTTTGTGAAGTCGGGTGGATTGACCGCCAGGCACAGAGATGGTGCCGAACTGAGAGTTGACGTCCAGATGAGGGTTGTCATGTCAGAAACAAAGGACGAAGAGGCCGTAATCATTGATGATCCGGACGAGGACTGTGCTGGAGGGAGTGAAGTTGTTTATGCTCTTTGGATCACATATTCGAGACACATGCATGCCTCCTCCTTGACCTCAGACCCTTCGAACAACATTCTTCGAAGGCCAATTACTCCCCCTAAACGTCCAAGCCCCGGCCAACCAAGCACTCCAATTGTCTTGGATGGCCAGAGGGGTGATAATGCTACGCTTTTGACGAGGCAATTGGAAGCCTTTCAACAGTCACCAACACCGCCGAGTTCTGAGGATGAGTCAACAGAGCCAAATGGCCTTGTATCAACGCCCGGGCCCCAAGGTATGTCCAAGCGGAAAAAGAATATCCAAGATTTCGTGATCCTGGAGGAGATGGGCCAAGGAGCGTATGGCCAAGTCAAACTTGCGAGATACAAGCGGAACCAGGCGAAGCGGGTAGTACTCAAGTACGTCACCAAACGTCGAATTCTAGTCGATACCTGGACGCGCGATCGCCGCCTAGGAACAGTACCCTTGGAGATCCATGTTCTTGATTACTTACGGCGCGATGGTCTGAAGCATCCCAACATCGTCGAAATGACCGACTTCTTCGAGGATGATATCAATTACTATATCGAGATGGTGCCGCACGGGCTTCCTGGCATGGATCTTTTCGACTATATCGAACTCAAGGTGAACATGGATGAGGATGAGTGTAGGAGCATATTTGTTCAGGTTGCTCGTGCGCTTCATCACCTCCATACAAAGGCTGGGGTAGTGCACCGCGACATCAAAGACGAGAACGTGGTACTTGACGGTGAAGGGAATATCAAGGTTATCGATTTCGGTAGCGCGGCATATACTAGGAACGGGCCATTCGACGTCTTTGTGGGAACAATAGGTAAGTGTTGTTGTGGTTTACTGAATCTGGAACCTGGCCCTAATCCAAGGGATAGATTATGCGGCGCCAGAGGTCTTAGCCGGCAAATCGTATAAAGGCAAAGAGCAAGACGTTTGGGCACTTGGTGTATTATTGTATACCATTTGCTACAAGGAGAACCCATTCTATAACGTAAGATTGATTATTGGGCGGCATAGGGAGTGAGGGGGATGTATACTAACTTGAGTTACGACTTAGATTGACGAAATCATGGATCGCGAGCTGCGAATACCATTTATTCTCTCTGAAGTATCATTGGAGTTAATACGATCGATGCTCGATAGAGACGTAGAGCGGCGCCCTACAATCGAGCAAGTTCTTGCTCACCCCTGGTTCGACAACCTACCGAGTCCCGAGGAGGCATTACTTGCGGAATCGGCGGTGCAGGCAAGCTTTCCCCATCGGGCCAACTGATCCCTTGGCCGGCCTGGACAGGGGGCATGTACAACGCAAATCACATTTCGTTCATTTTTTTTTTGTCTCGCCTAGAAATTGCTTATTGGGCAATAGAAGTGACAGATGTCCGAGTACTCAAAAGGAGATGCGATACATCAATTAGAGATAATCGCGTTCACTTAGTTTTTGTGGTACGAAAAAGAGAGAAAAGGAAGATGAGAGATTGGAATTGATTGCTCTTTGACTATTTTTCCTCTCTCCTACACGTCTCTTTTTGACAACGCAAAAGCGCTAGTTTCATTCGTTGTCTTCATACTCATTATTATGGTCTGTTCCTACTTGATCTTTCTCCCCCTTTTTACCATATTTTCCAAGAGGGCTTTCTTTGTAGAAGCTGAACTTCTCTTTTACATGTCATGGGGTTATATTATCTTTTTCATTTTTCTCTATTCCCTCGATTAAAAAAATTGTTGTACGCATTTTTTTTTATCACCATTTCCTTTCCTACCTCCTTGGCTTGGTTTCTTCTCGATGGGATCCGGAGTTGCTGTTTTGAAGGTATAAACGGCATGGGAATTTGCATAGGGTGAAAGTATATGATAATATCATGGTGGGATTATTATTTTTTTGTTTGCTCGCGATTATTTGGGTTGTGAATGTTTCAATGGCATTTGTCGGTGTGGGTTATTGGTTTAGTCCGGATAGTGTGGGGTTGGATTGGGAAAGATATGAAGAACGGGAGGAAGGAAGCAGGGGAGAGTGGGGGGATAGGCGTGGATTTCTTTCATTTTGATTTTTGTATTGTAAATGGGCAGCTAATGCGGGATGAATGTTTGGCATCACAGGCGTCCTAGCGGTTCCGTTAACTTGGTGACATGTGCTACAGATTACGGGAAAGGGTGGGTGGTGGTGGGAGGAACAGGCAATGGAGTATCTGAGTGGATGGATTGATGAGCGTTTGGATACCGTCATGTATTATACAGTAGTGTTTGTAACAGTAAAGGATGGGTTTGTAGGGTTTTAGGTGATGAATTGAACCCTGCTATACCTGTGCGCCTATCATCACAATGTTTTCACATCATAATATTATAATACTAGATGATAGGCATATAGAGATGTGTCTTAGGATGGCCCATGTTCGGAGTAAGTTGTATGGACTAAAACTGGTATTTATGAGCGCCATTGAGACAAGAGGTTTGGAAGTGATTGCCGGGGGTTTCTCTGGTATCATACCTGGAACCGGTACCACGATGCTTAACCAATGGTCAGGGGCCCCGCCAGGGGGACGGACAGGTGCGGGAAAAGCACATCAGTAACAATACCACATTACCACCACCGAGAATATAACCCCCCCCCCGAACTACTCTCAGCGCAATGCAACTCTTACCCACAAATCCAGCCAGGAACTATGCGGTATGTAGGAATTACTCAACCTGCCCGCAATACGAAATACAATACGATATCTAGACACTTTTGATGGTGGGTTCCTATAACGGAGTACTTGTACATAGCATGCAGTGACAAAAAAAGAGATATGATATCATACTATGATAGATGCAGAGCTTATACTAAGCCCCAGCTCCGAGTGGGGAAAGTACGTTAGTAATGGAGTGGGTGTTTGGAAAAGGAGACGGGATCACGGAATATCACGCGAGCCACCAGTGGAGGGTGGATAATATCGGACTCTGTAATTTGCAGTGGGAGAGATTGGGGATGGGAGGGGGGTGGTTGGTTTGGTACGACGGGGTGGAGTTAAAACCTGGATCAGGCTTGGAGTTTAAGCTTTGGTTTGGTGTTTTTGTTGAGTTTAGTATAGTATAATATTATTATAATAGGTCGGGAACTTGGATTGGGATTTGACCAACCATTGGTGAGATTTACATGCTATCCTATCCTATCCTATCCTATCCTATCCTATCCTATCCTATAATACAACAGACAATTTCCAATCAATTGGTGAAAAGTCTAAACCTGAATATAGGCGTGTTTGGTATTATGCATAGGACCAAAATTTAAAGTCTACCGAACGAAGACTTTCGGGTTTTTGGGCTTTGGTTTTTTGAAGTTTGGACTTTGAGAAGGAATATTAGTCTATTCCCAGCGTATCAAATTTAATAGTGTCTATAGGGAATGACGGGAAGGAAGGAAGGAAGGAAGGAAGGAAGGAAAGTTAGGCCTGCAGCCTACCTGCAAAGGGCGTGACAGAGCTGGCCTGGGCTTTGGCATAGAGACTCGTAAGTGTTAATACTAGCATTACAACGCGAGTGACAGGTCGCAGGAAGGATAGATACTGCAAGGAGAAGATCAGGCGGAAATACACACCAGGGGATACCCTGCTAGAAGCGGAAAGGGGGGGGGGGACAGAGAGAAGGTTTCGTAAAATAGTAAGGACATTACAAGGTATCATACCACCGTATTAACTTGAATATACCGTAAGAGCAACATATCTCAAGAGTTCTAAATTTCCAATTTTAACAAGGGCTGGAGAAAACACCAGCAAAATAAAACCACCCCTCGTTATAATACTTAGCAGAGAGGAAAGTCAGACGTTCCAAGGCGTGTTGTTACTCTTCTTATTCAAGTTAATACGGTGCGGTAGGGCTCTAAGCCGTGGAAAGAGAGGGTTATAGAACATGTTTACTGTCATAGCGGATGAGGTCTTGTAAGTTGTAGGCGGGTGGGTGGGTAGGTGGGGGAAGTGAGTATTAGTATTATAGCATAGATATCATACTGGAATATGGCTCCTGCTACATAAGGTTCCGTTCGGCGTGTACAGTATCATACCAAGAAATATTATATTGCAGTGAAAATTTAATGGCATATATGCTAATGAAAGGAATTCCGGCACCACAGTCAGTAGGCTGTATAGGATAAACAGTTGTAGTAGAGTCCTGCTGGCAGTTTACTTATGATAATATCATACAAGAGTGGAGAAATAGAATATAAGCTGCTAAGCCTGAGGGTTATATATAATACTCCAATAGTGAGTTGTAGAAACCGGATAGTAACCTTAGAGGGTAGTCTAGAGGATAGGATAGGATAGGTGGTGGGTACAGTAGTTTGATATGTATAATAAATAATAAGGTATCGTACCAGTAGTACTTGCGCACTGCAAAAGTTTCCGGAAATGTGGACTTTTGCTTGGCGCTAAGTTAGGTGAGGCAACCAGCTAAAAATGCCAAGCCTAAGCTCCACATTTCCGGAAACTTTTGCAGTGCGCAAGTACTGTCACTAAACTAAATACCGGTAGAAGGTATTCAGCCCCCAGTGTTGAAAAAGCCGTTTTTTCGAGTTGCCAAGTTTCTGGTTGATCGGCTGCTAGTTTTGTGCTGTATATATGTTATGATACACGCACTAAAAGTTTTTCTAACCCTGTTGAGACTGAATAAATGAATATCGTACTTCTAATGACACCTTTAAGTTAGCTATGAATGTTTAAGCTTTCTTACTGATGTACTGGTATGGTGTCATACTTGGTACCTTATCAAATAGTTTAACTAATCTAGTTGCTTAAATCTGAACTAACCTAATACAATTCGAATAATACTTGTATCATATTATGATACGTGATACTTTTCTTTTCCCTCATCTTGGGTTATTACTCGTACAATTCCATTAATATAATAATATAATAATATTCTTATTAACTTAAAATGGGTTTCAAAAACCCCAAAATAAAATAAAATAAAATTTAAAACCACCGGTGGCAAATGAGACTATCATACTTGAGGTTAAGACCTTCCTAACCAAAACCACCGGCAATATCAGTTATATATAAGTCATCACTTACGAGTACCCCGATCATAATCACTTAAGACATTACTTTCTGAAACGCCAGTGAAATATACTCTACTGTAGATGCCTGGCGCCAGGTAAACCCTTCCATTTCGGTGATATACGAAGGAAGGAAGGAAACGCCATGTTGCGAGCCAGCCAGTCAGCCCAGCCCAGCAGCGCGCCAGTTCGTTATATGATATGCGGGGCTGGCCAATGCGCGAGCCCAGAACCCACCTCATAGCTAGCACAGCACCTTCAAGCCGACACAGCAACACCCAAATTCCCAAAACACCACGAAGCATCCATTCCCCAAACTAATTATCGTACAACAAACCCCCCACCCCCCTCCTCCTCCTCCCCCCCAATCAATCAATCCACATTGCATACCATACCATGCAAGCATATAAACCATTCCTCATAACACTATGCTATAATCAGAATTACAAAAGCGAAAGCAAAAAAGTCTAGCAACATCTAGCCGGACAGCAAATAGTAAAAAATAAGCCATACTCCATCGATACCAACCGAAAGAAGACGGGAGGTGGAAGGAAGAGAGATATGTAATGCAGTGTAGTTAAAGGGGATATAAAAATCTTTTCGAAAGGAGAGTTAAACGAAGAGAAGGAAAAAGATGGGTATAAAAGTGGGAAAAAAACAGAAGAGCTTACCCAACTTATCCATATTTAATAGTGAGTAGAAAGAAACAAAAAAGAAAAAGTTTTTTTTTGTTAACAGAAAGCAAATTGATACGCCATTTACCAGCACCCACACCACGCGCGACCAGGATTAAAACAAAAGACACCACAATGAGGGAAGAAAAGAGAAGGCAACAGAAAAGACAAACCCCACCAGAACCAAAGCCAAAGCACCAACCGACAAACCAATCAACCGATCCCCCCAGTCATATTTTGTTCCCATCTTCCCAGTCAACTCCATAAAAAATCAACCACAAACTCGACCCAATTGCATAGGAAACAAGTAGATCATCTCCGCAGCAAGCGCTCGCCAGGTAACGGCGTGCGTCCGAGTGAGCCACCCAGCTGCGCGCCATCCAAGTCTACACTCTCTCTCAACCGACGGGCTAACCGACGGTTTCCAGTACGCCCCAGACTGCCACTACGATATCTCGCAGAGGCATAGTCCGAGTCAGCGGCGGTCGCCATCAAGCGCTCGTTCGTAGGATTAGTGGCTTCGAAAGAGCCGCTAGGACGATCACCAGCGTCGGAGCGGTCGGTAGCGCTGAAGTAGCGTCGGTTGCCATGGAGGATTGGAGATGGGACAGCGACGCCATTGGCGACGTAATGCTGCCTCCGGTGTGACACTTCAGGTCCTGGTGATCGCTCAGGAGTTATGCTCATGTGACGGCTGATTGGGTACTCGCGGTGCCGGTGACCCATTATGTCTGTTGCTGCGCGGGATGGGGAGCGGAAGCCTTCATGATCTTCCTCGTCGTCTAGCATTTGGCGAGTCTTGAGGAGCATGGAGTTTCGGGGACGTAGAAGGCCCGGGGATGCGGGAGTCTCTTGGTCTACGCTTAAGGATAGCCTTGGGCTCGAGTTGAAGCCGGCTGCTGTAGATATTGAAGCTATGCTTCCTTTTCGCTCAGAGAGTCTCCCGAACCCGCGGTGATTGCCCATTGAGCTGTCTCGACCCAGGATACTCTCACGCCCCCCTAATACGCTCTCACGGCCGAGGACGCTCTCACGCCCAAGCATGCTCTCACGCCCAAGTAGACTCTCCCTCCCAAGCACACTCTCCCGGCCTAGAACGCTTTCTCGGCCAAGGGCTGTGCCCCTGCTAACAGGTCGAGCACTATTGAAATGTTGCGCAATATGATGGGAGTAGTTTGTCGTGCCCAAGGAAGCCCTGTTCTCGGTAAGGGCAATACACAATTCAGTCAGACTCCGACAAACACTATCAGCCTTGCGTCGCATCTGTCTATCGATGATTACCCCCGGGGGTCCGCTATCCATGGGAGTTCCTGTGCTGCCTACCGCACTTGCCAATGCAACAGCATCCGTAGCAGCAGCTTCCAAGTATTTGAAAACGTCCGGGGGTATTAGCGGCTTCGACTTCGTCAGAGCAGCATGTAATAATGGGTGCGAGTTGGATGAAGGGTGACTAATTGTCGAGTTGGGGGGCGAAATTCCGGTAGCAGAAGGGTTGTTTTGACGTCTTGGTGAGGATGAAATTGTGGTAACGGTAGTTGTGGCCGTCCGTGGTCGCTCCCCCGACGAACTGGATGTGTTGCCCGCCACTCCGACTCCCGATGCAGGCATTCGCCCAGTCAATTCCAGTCTTCGTATTCTTGATTTCAAATCATCTAGCTCATCCCACACCGTCGACGGCGCAGTGGTCGATACCGATGAGGAATCCTCTTGTCCCCCACCACCGCTACTAGCGCCCCCGCTGTGTTCCATCCGGCTAGCCGCGCCGGAGGAATCTGTTTGGTCATGGTCAATTGTGGATCCAGGGGATTGGTCGGTTGCATTGGGTGATGAGCGCAACGACCGGGGAGCAATGCTATTGGTGAGTCCATCGCGTGATCTCATGCCGGGCTCAGCCATTGAAAAGCTCCTAGTGTGACTGGAAGATGCGGGGGATGGGTCGCGCCTGAGGATGCTGCTAAGTGGTCGAGTAAACGATGCCCGTGGGGTAACAACCCTTTGGTCAACTAAACGATCCGGAGTCCCTGACATCCTACGGCCGCGATAGCGTGTCGCAGGAGTTGGGGCTCTAGGATCACGCCAAATTTCATCGTGAGGACCGACCGGAGAAGAAGAGCCACGATTGCTAGGTGAACGTGTTTGCGATGCGCGTAATGGCGAGGATGAGAAGGTGTCGGCGGGAAGAGAAGACCGATAGTGGGCAAGATGGGCCTGTCGCGCCTATGAAATTGTCAACAAACATTATTCCTCCGAGCACCGCAAAGCAAAGAAAAAAGAAAAAAAATCCCCAAGGCAAAGCAGCTCGAGAATTTTTTTATCGAATCACGATAAATGAAAGGCTAGAAGGAAACACACCCGAGGCCTCATCCCTTTACTATCCTCGTTTTGACCCGCAGCAGAATTCGACCTCGCGAGATTGAGGAATAAATCTTCCGTGCCAGGTTCTGCATCAGGACCCCCATCACCCCCGAGTTCGGAAGTCCTGTTCTGTAAATCTTCCAAACCCCGTATTGTTTGTCCGCTATCCCGCCCAGTATCATCATCATCATCCCCATCACCACCAGTCAAGTCCACTTTTAGCGAGCCCCTCCTCGAGGCTGGTGGCTCGCCCTCTTCCCGCCCCTTTAAACTTCCTCTTCTTGAAAAATGCGAAATGGTACTGCTACTAGCACTACTCCGATCCCCAGTTGTACCATTAACAGGCGGTGCAATCCCTCCCCTATGTACATTTCCTCCGCCAACTCCCAGTCCCCCATTGTGTGGTGAAAAGCGATTATCCATAGCGATGCTCCGTCGATAAGCGAGTGAGGGTGGTGGTCCGGATGCTGTTGCTATACCATTACTACTAAAGCGTGCAGGCGCCCTTTTCCCGGACGGTGTGGCTGACGAGGTTGAAGAGTGGGAGGTTGCAGGTCGGGAGACGAGTAAAACCGGAGACGCAAGTTTCGGCTGCGAGGGGGCTAAAGAGGTGGGGGGAGGGGAGGGGTCAACAATGACCGAAGTGTGACGGCGATGGGTACGGGTTACAACGGGAGATGGCGGGAGTGTTGATGCTTTAGGGTGTCTTTGTGACAAGGGCGCCTGAGGAGTAGAGGAAGCAGGCTTAAGAACGTCGCGCTGCGGAAGAGGGTGATGAAGACTACCGGCACGAGTTCGACCAGTACCGGTAATGTTAGGGTTTTGCTGGTTTTGCTGGTTTTGCTTAATAGTGATATGCCTGTCTCTCCTCACACTATCCCTTCGTACTCGATTACCATTAATAGGAGTAGAGGAAGCGCCAATACCGTTGCTAGGGGGTCCGTTGGCGTTGCTGCTGCTGTTGTTGTAGTTATAGGAGGAAGAGGGACGGTCTTCGGCTCTGCGCTGGGACATTACTGCTGCTGCCACTGCTGCTACTGCCAGTCGCTGACAGCAACACCATCGATTCTTGCAAATTGAAGATGGAGGAGGGCCAAAGGAGTGAGGAAATGGAGGGCAGGGGTGGATTTGATGTGCGCGGAAAAATAATAAAAAAACACAAAGGCAGTACAAAAAAATCTCGGACTTCTTCCTTCTCGCAGTTAATCCGCCTCCCCAAGTGCCCCAATCAATCAAACGAAATAATAAAATCGAAGGGCAATGCCAGCTAAGAGGCGGTAGAATGGCTGTTTAGTACTAACTTAACCGCAATAGCACCGTAAAAGCAAAGCCGTACTGCAATTCCCTCTCTCGGTTCCGACAAGAATTGCTACTGTATATCCTGCCTGCTCGATAGACTGCTTGGTTCTGGGTGATGATCCCTCTTCCCCTCCTGGACCCTTCCCTTGCATCCAGCGTTCCCAAAAGAACCTTCCCGTCGCGCCGTTCAATTCTCCAAATCGCCACTCCTCTTCCTCTGCTTTCCCGTTCACACAACCACTTCTCGTTCCCTACCCGTGCGCCGAGATGAACTAAGAGGCGGTAAAGCCGAGTCCCGCGTCCCACGACGACCCGTATTGCAGGTTGATCAGTTGAGCGAGTGGGAATGAGAACGAGATGATGGATGATGGATGATGGGTGGTGATGATAAGAGAGCAAACGGGCGCCAGATAGAACCACGGACGGGCGGGAAGAACAAGAAGGCGAATTCAAAAACGTAGTTCCAAAGAGGGTCTACCTTTCCGCCGTTACGGCAGGGAAATGATGGAATAGGATGAGGGGGAGGGAAAAGAAAAAGAAAAGAAGAGAGAAAATGAGAGTCAAGGCGTTCCTTCTGCAGTGCTTGTGAGCGACCTACCACCACCACCACCACCACCACAGCAGCTCGAGAATCACCGCACGCGAATTAGATTGTAGTCCGCAGATTCCCTCCTCAAAAAACAAGAAAACCGTCACACTACAATAACTCTCACGGCGAAGGAAATATTTTTCGCCTTGTATTATCCAAGTTTATTATCATACTACCAATACTATAGTCCCAGAGAAGAGGAAGGGATGGCGAGAATGGATTCATCCTCTGGTTGCATGGAATTCCGCCAATGAGGACTCGACTCACTAAGTATGGAATCTCTGTCCATCGGGCGGTTTTTAACGGTAGACCTGAAATAATTCGACGACATTCGTTTTGCCCATTCTCAACTAACCAACCAAATCACACTCAGTTGCAGGCTATAAGTCGATCCAACCCTTCACTTTCCCCCATTTTGCTGACAATTTCCCAGTTGGGTGTTTTGTTTTGGCCATTGTTATTATCATCTCTTCCAACATGTCAAGATGCCCACGGATCCAAGGGGTTGCTCGCAAATTCGATGATTTCCCTTGTTGTCACTCAAAATACCGATACTCTACGAATATACTGGTATGATACCGGTATCCTCTCTAGGCTTAAATTGACAAACAAACCACTACATTCCAATCCGCACTGGCAATGATCTGGAGGCAGAGCACAGAACTGTAAATTAACCTACAAGTACTTGTATTTGCAGCGAGAACCACCCACACCTCCTCCCCTATTTCTCACTCTTTCCCCTCTCCCCCCAGCATCCAGGAATGCATCCCCCGCTCCCATCATGTGCTTACTCTACAAACAGATAGACAGACACCAAGGTGGATAGCCAGGTTCTCGACCCCATTCCATGCCATACTGCTAGTACTCGAGTACAAGTGTACTCGTACATGTACCATACCGGTACTCGAGTACGGTAAGTCACCTTTGTCAAGGACAAGCACAAGCGAAGTGAGAGGGGAAGCATACAATACCTACATCAAACCCGTTTCCGAATACCGTTTCCGAATAACTCCACCCCCTCTCCCACTGTTTGTTCGCTACGGTCCTCACTCACAAAATTCTTACTAGGCATGAATTTCTGCCTATACTCAATTCTATCATACAAACTTGCTTTCCTCGCCGCCCCCCCCCCTATGCTGCGGTACGGTAAGAGTACCGTAGTAGATTTTTCCACTTACGGAAGAGAGGCGAGCTCGTTACAGTTTTCCTCGAGTAAACCACCGGCCAAGTCAGGATGGCACCCCCTCCCCTTTTCTCCATCGTTCCGCCTTGTCCCTCTTTCTTGTGAGAAAGAACCAAACAAATGGAACAACAACATTCTTAGCGGGATAAACCAATAACTTTACTTTCGGCACTTGATCTACTCGTGTCCCCCGAGCCAAGAATCAGCATCCGTTCGCCCTTTCTATGATATGGGCCTGTAACTTATAGCCGTCCCGGAAAGGGTCCAGCCCTTGGCGCGGAGACACGAATAGCGCATACACCACATCGGTCCGTGCACGTGATACGGTACTGTACTCATGTATTAGCAAGGATCACGGTAGTCTACAGCGCTCAGATGTTTTGACAACGCAGCAAACAACCTTCTGGTGAAAAAAGAAAAAAAAAGAAAAGGGAAGAAAAAAAAATCTTTACAGCACCGCACCTCACCTGCACACAAATCGAAGTGCAAAAAAACACTCTACTTGATACACGCCCTACATGACTTGAACATGCAAACCCCATGTTCTTGTTTTCCTCTTCTTTCATTTCTTCCTTCTCTTCTCTTCCTTCCTTTCCCTTCCTTCTTTCCTTGCGCAACTTTCTCGGTCCAAATCTTTTTACTAAAAAAATCCGCAATCAAGTCGAGCCAAACCTACTCGAGTGAGCTGCACGTTCTAACCCTCCTTCTTCCTCTCCGAGTACGGTAGCATGCACACGGTACGCAACTTAACCATGCAGAAAGAAACCCTAGCGCGCCTAAGGACTTACAGTGCCTTATTCCTCATACCTTACCATGATTGAGGTTTCCATTAAGACCCTTTTTAGCCCCCACGTCTTTGTTCCTTTGTGGAAGTTACGGGGGTGGGCATCATACTGTACCGTGCGGATCAAGGAGGAGGGGGTAAGGGGAAGAGAGATAAGGGGGTGAGTGTAGCTAGATGCCAATGCCGATGCCGAGGTCGGTTTTAGTCCTCATACATGCGCAGAGTGCTCGTACAGTACCCGAGTATTCTAAACCACTGTATGGCGCTCCAATTATAATATTACTCGGCCTTAAATGCTAAAAGTGTACCCCCCATACAATTGTCCGGCGGCGGCCCAGGAACCCCCACTTCACCCGGACCCGTCCGTTTGCTTGAGACCTACACGAAGGGAAAAATATCAACGAATGATACAATAATCGTTTTCAGCACACAATACTGCTTATATGGATACGATACATGTAATATATATATACAGGACCACCCCACCCACCCATCCATCCATCCATTCAATTCCTAGAAAACTAGAAAATAAGACTTAAAAGCTAGGATAAAAGACGACGAAGAAAGAGAAGCCCGATAATAAACTTAAAATGGAGGGAGGATAAAAAAGGGAGCAAAAAATAAACACCAAAACACAAGGAAATAGAATATAACCAGTGGCTTTGAAAAAAAAAAATGGGTATAAGTATAAAAAAAAGGAGTGAAACCGAAAAGAAAAAAATTCCCAAACTCGTGAAAATAGAGCAAAGCCGCGCGCAAAACGGGAGGAAGGGGTATCGAATTGGAAAAAGAAGAACCCCCTGGAAAAAAGGTTTTTTTTTACAACCAACGAAAATAGAGAGGTATCATATCCAAAGTTTTTTGATGATCTCAGCTAAGGGTGATATAAAAAAAAATTGAAAAGGGTGGGAAAAAAAATTTTGAAAGAGAAGGAAAAAAGGATAGTCTCCCCAGGAGCTCTCCTTCCCAGTCATCTCATAAAAATGTACAATACAGGAGACGACGAATGGGATAGGAAGCGAAAATAAAAATTAGGTGTAATACCTTTTTAAACGATTGTGAAAAGATCAAAGAAAATGGAAAGAAACTTGGGGACAAGTTCGAGATCCCAACCATAAACAGGCTTAACAAGGGAAAAAGAAAAAGGGAAACCGTGATCCAAACGACTGACACTGCACGCCCATTCCCAATGCGCTCCAAACCCATCCATTCCACCCTATCACTCCTCTTCCATCTCTATCAACCCTCACAACAAAAGGGAAAGAAGTGAGAACAAATGAAAGAAAGGTATCGTTCATGCTCCGGTTTCCCTCAAGTAAAGCCTCCCGAATACAGGAAAGACAAAAGGAAATGCTTTTTTGACCCCACCATCAAATCCCAGCCACCTATATGAATACTCCTATCGCTGCATCCACGACCATCTACACTCTCCCCTTTTTTCCCGATCGGTAACAAATAAGCCCATAGAAAAGAAAGAAACCCAAATCCAGCCCGATTACCCCAACCCTCCAAAACCTCAGATTCAGCCGGTTGAGTCGCTCCACCGGCCCCACAGTAATTGCTACAGGACATCAAAGATGCTCCTAACAATGGGTGTCTCGCCGCGCTGTGTTGGACTCCTGGGGTCTGTAAAGATGGAGGAAAAGTTTCCAGAACGCCTCATCGGGACGGGAAAATAGGTGCTGTTCCGGGGGCTGGTAAAGTTCGGTGTAGGCGGGGGGGGATCGTTGTCATCTCCACTTCCAACATCTCGACCAAATATTTCCTCGCGTTGAATAAGATATGCAGATGACGGTGGCAAAGGAGAAGGGGCAGGGCCCACGCGCGACTTCGAAGCTCCCATCCCCCAAGCCTGAAGTGGAGAATCTGCGCGCTCAGAAAGTGGTGTTGAGGTCTTCTCTGGCCATGATTGTCGTTTGAAAGAAATATCCGAGGTCCTAGGAATCGTTATCATGCCTGGCGGGGCTGAGGAAGGCCCTGGAGAAACGCCGGATATAAATCCACCATTCTCCGATCTGGTCCTCACCATTTGCGGGATTGGGCGATCTCCGGATTGACTCATCCCGGTATCCAAAGGTAGTGAGGATGGTGAGGTCCGGCATACAGGCAATGGTGCCGTTTGTGGCTCAGGGATTGGTTCCGACATCCCAGGTCCCTCTGAGGGGCCCGCTCTTCCAAAACCACCCCTAGTGTCTGCTTTTGTATGCCCTCGGCCCCCAACGCTTCCTGCATTCCCCCCTCTCCACCCCGCCATCCCCGACTGTGAGTTATCAGACGTGATCTTCTTCTTCCAATCTGTCAACTGGTAAATCAAGCTCATGTTTGGCCCAATCCACTTGCTTCGCCTTTTAACCGCGCTATAGGCGTCCTGCATTGTCTTTTCAGGAGATTTAAACATAGCATAAGCGATCAGTAATGTCGCTGAACGGCTGACACCGCATTGGCAATGAACCAGTACTTTTTTCCCTGCGCTCGCTCTGTCGTTAATCAGATTCACCAAATATGGCAAATCGTCCAGTATTGATGTATTGTGATCCCATGGCATATGCACATACTCGGGCTCCTTGTATTTTGGCCCTGGTGCCTCTAATTTAGGCCTGCGAGACGATGCCAATACGGGGGAAAATAAGGCTTCCTCAAAGGCAGTTGTAAAGCTTGCTTCGGTGCAGGCTGTGTCGGGTGGCAGTGAGTCCGATTCCGCATCCCTGCGGCTGGCGCTTAGTACGGGCTTGGCGGCAGCTAAGTTTTTGTCTGTCTTGAATGGGTTAACAACCTCCCTCGCAACATTCACAATAACGTCGAACTGCGATGCGAGCTCAGCATCAGGTTCGGCGTAAAGATAGATATTGGGATCGAAAATGCAGATAGGGCCCGAAGGGTAGGCAGGCGATTTCGCTTCTCCGGATCTTGGCTCTTCATCTTCCTCTTCCATCTCATGTAGGACCTCAGGACTCTTTGGGGGCGAGTTAGTTGCAGAAGATGAAGAGGGAGAAGATGACAAAGAATCATGCGCATTGTAAGAGTTGAAGCTTTGTCGTGGTTGAAATAACCGGGGCTGCCTGAAACCTGGGGTGGGGGGTAATCGCATGCCGCCTGGAATACCATTTGGTCCAGGGGAAAGCAAAGATGGCGATGATTGATGATGCCTTAATACACTCACACCGCCAGCTACGGGGCCCCGGCCCACGGACTTTTCGGGCAGGCTACCAGGCAACTTTATTGTTAATCCAAGGTTACTAGGTCTTCTCCGGGGATTTTGCGCAGGGGGTGGTGGCTTAATAAACGCTGGGGAAGTTGGTGCAGACATTGAACGCGGGCTGGGTTGATTCACTTGCGTATTGGGCTGTGCACTAGATTGTGCTGGAGGTGGAGGTACGTTGAGGGAGAGATTTTTTGTATTCCGAGGCTTTTTGCTTGGCGAAATTGACCGCCCACAACCGAGTAAAGGGCTCGGGGGCACAATAGAGTAATCTTCAGAAGACATAGTAGTGTTTCGGAATGAAGAAAGTGGCACTACTCGCACTAGTGAATCTGGCGAAGATTCGGGGGTGTGATCTTCTGTGATTGCTGATTCGACAGTAGAGATGGTGGTTGTAGGTGAGGAATTGGTTGAGGAAGATGCAGATGTGGATACACTGCTGTTCTGTTGGTGTATAGAGTGTTGTAATGATATTGGTCCGGTAGGTACTCCTGGCATGGCCGGTTTGACGACACTAGCAAGGATGGGCGAAAATTGAGGGGTCGCTTTTGTAGGTGAACATCCGGACATGTCGACGTCAGTATCAAAGATGGAGGCGAACGACGGTACAGCAGATGTCGGCACGTCGTAGACTATTGATGTCGGGGCCGCTGGCGATTTACAAAAGGGATAACGGCGCTTGAGCGATAGTGACATGCGCTGCGACGAATTGGGTTGTTGGGTAGGTGTTGAAGTCTTGAAAGGATTCTGTGGGTCCTGTCGATCGGCTGGTGAAGACGGATTGGACCTTGAGACTAGTGTAAACGTCCTCTTCAACGAAGGTGTGTCAGCCTTGCGCGGAGCCATCGTAGTACCCGACTTGGATTGCGATTGTGGGGAAACACAATGAGAGGACGGAGCAGTAAAAAGAAACAGTTCCTCAACCATGATAAGGAGTTGGATAAGGTTCTGAAAGGGAACAAACAGTATTAGGGTGAGAGGGGATGTGAAGTAGATAAAAGGTAAAGGGATGGTACCGAGGATCCTCTTTTATCCAGATGCCAATCAAGGTTCTTAGATCCGTATCAGGTGTGGCGTCCAAAGGTGGAGGTTGTCTTAGGACACGCCGAGTGATCTTAGTAAAGCTAACCTTGGATATTCCGGGAAACAAGCTAGATGAACGATTATCGCGGAAACACTCAGGGTTTCGACCTGACAAATATGGGAGGGGGTGGGAATAAAAAAAGAGTTCCCGTTCTTAGACCGAGCCTAATCGCAAGCTTTGTCAGTTAAAGCTTGAATTGGACCAGGCTTTCGATAACCGGTAAAACAGCGAACGCAAGGGCATAGGCGTATCAATGCGATTAAGAATGTATGATATCTAGGGGGTTAATTATTTACCTTTCTATAATTTTTCCCCCTTCACCTTTTAATACAAGGATACCGTTGGACAATGTTGAGTCTGCGTGCGTATGTACGTGTATGCGTATGTGGGTACTAGGATGTTATGTGTGTCTGCGTGTGTGTCTGAGGCGGAGGATATCCAAGTATAAGCCTCCAATCTCGAACTGGCAACCATCCAAGCCCCAAAATAGAAGTGGGGACAACCGCCCAAATTTGGCCCAGCAGGCGGTAAAGCTTGCCGAAGCATGGGAATAAGAGTGTGAGAGGGGGAAAAAATACAATAGAATAAAAATGGAGCGTAAATATTTCCAGTACTGTACGCACCTGCTACGGACAACCCCTTTCGCGAGAAAAAAAATCCAAATGACTGGTGTTGTGATAATTATAATAAAACAGTAAGAAGTGTTTGGGGAAATAGACCCGTTCCCAGAAAAATTAGCTTGGTCAATGTTCCGTGAGGTCGCGCCTATGATTGTTTTTTGTCCAGATAAACCCGTTTTATCTTAGAACAGTGAATTGTCGCTTGATCAGAAATTCTCCGCAGGTTTTTTCGGTCTGTTAAAGAGACCAAATATTCCTCAGAGGGTCGAAAATTAAGGGGAGTATTATATCTGAAAAGGAGCGATTAAGGCGTAGCCACGTATAGTTGCTGCTAGAGATATCTGACAGTAGGCAAGATTCTCTTTTCGGTAACTAGGTTGAAAGGAGCGTATCGAACCCGCAGTTCTTTATTTAATCCCGTCGTGCGAAGAACGTCCAGCGTTGCCTCCTTATTCCCAACCTATGAAAAAAAAAAAAAAAACAAGAAAAAAAAGAACCCTCCAACGAGTCCAGATCTCTCCTGTCCCCCGCTGTTCCTGCGAATATTATAGTGGCTCAAAGTTCACCGGGCGACTGACGTATTTCTCCTGAACGCTGTTCTGTCGTCCTCTTGACTGAGAGCCTCCACCTTCTCGTAAACTTTTCCCCACCCCTTCGGTTGGAAAAATCAGAGTAACTGAAATGTTCGGCCGCTGACTCGATGGAAGCGAAGGCTGCTGCAAAACTGAGCCTCTCGTCTGAGTGGTGAAAAAAAAAATGAGTCGGAGATCCAGCAGTATATGATGGATTCCAAAAAAGGCCGGCCAATAAACTGCTAAAAACGCATATACTCGTCAGATGTTGACGCAGTGTGAGGGAGCAACCGATGTGGCCCACGAAGAGCAATTCTTTGCCCGGGAAAGTACCGGTGAGGCTAAACGTGGGAGACGAGGAAAGGGGATGACAGCCAAAGGGCAGTGTCTGCACCTAGAAGGGTATTTGTTTGTTGAGGCCCGGGAGGAAGGAGGAGGGATAAAGGTGGTGGTAGTGGTGGTGGTGGTGACGATGGTTTTCTTTTCGAGGGTATTGTGAGGCAAAAGAACAACTTACCGCCTTGCTAGAGAACTGTATTCGGTCTTGGAGCAAAAGACGAAAGACAGGAATCCTGGCAGGAGAGAGAAGAGCGAGCCAACCCCGACTAGGCCGCAATGTCTGACCAGGAAAATCCACAAGCGAGCAGGTTGGATTGGGTGGTGGAAGGGAGAAGGACACCCTGAGGAGTGGAAACTGACAAGCGTTGGAGGGAGAGGGGAGGAGGCGGCTCCAACACAAAACAGCTGTCTCGCAATGCACTTGGAGAAAAGGGAAAGCAGATAGCTGCTGCTGTGGTATTGAAATCAGCTTAGCAGTCCACCTGTTCGCCCAAGTGAGCACACGAAGTACGGCAGGAGGGAAACAGACGGTGCGGGTAGCGAAAGGCAAGTAGTGGTAGAAGCAGAGGGCAGATGGAATTCGAACCAGGGAGATCCCATGCAGACCCCCGATCACAAAGCCGATAAAGGGAAGAGAGAAAAAGGATAAATGATTCAAAAAGGAGAATTAAAAATAATAGAATGAGCCAAAGGCACCGCAGAGTGGTGCACATCCAATCACCCACTCAATCGGGCTTTTCAGTAGACTTGGGGAAGTTCGTGAGACCATTTTTAGGTACCAACAAACACTTCCTACCGGTAGTACTCGATTACCCCCCAGAAAGAATAATGTGAACGCTGGGAATGTCAGAATGGTGGGTACCCAAGATAGCATCACCTCCCTCCTGAATTTCTCCCGCCATGCATCACAGCCGATAAACCCTTCCACCCTCCACACATCCGTCCTTTCACCCTGTCCCACTGTCTGTAATTGGTTTGGCTCATTGGTGAGTGGCACCGTGCGTGTCCGCCAAAGGAAAATGACTAACCTTATTTTGACTGGTGCCCAAATCCTAATCGTTTCAGAGTTGAATGAAAACATCTCGGTCTTAACCTTGAGATGGGCATCTCGAGGATGAATTCTTCAAGTATCCATACCTACCCTACCATACCGCACCAGTACGGAAGGTACTTTGTGTGGCGAAGGGGAGAAATAAAAATCTCCTCAAGCTTCTCCCATACCTCCAGAGCGTCAGGTGCCTGATTTGGTGGGAATCTTTTTGATCTCTTACTCGAATGGAAGTAAAAAAGCCCCTGTTGTTTCAGATCAGCCAGAAGCGCAAGCTCTGCTCAGTCCATGGTCTGTGGCTGGAAAAAGACAATCACAAGTACCGGTACTTTAGCGAGCATGAGTGCCTCAGCCACAATCACCCCACGTGGGAATGCTGTAGTTAGGAGCGCTACAGCCACAGGCTGCTCCAAGAACTCTCAAATTCGAATCATAGTGGGTGACCCCATTGGCTGTAATGATCATCAAAGCCGAGGCAAAAATAGTATATTATGAGTTGGGGGGGTTATGCTGCGTGGTGGGGCCGATAGTGAATATCTCGAGTAAGGTATGATCGTTCTCCCGCCTTCCTCAATCGTTGGTGCGATATTTCCCGGGTTCCAAGACCGGGATCAGCAGAAACCATCCCAGCAGAAGGAGAAAGGACATTTCCTCCACTATAACGACAGTTGGACACACTCGGGTGAAGAAGGCACTCGAAGTTCCGACCTGAAGCGGGCACTATCTGATCAGCAAAGCCAAAAATCCGCCCCGTTATCAAGCCCGCAGTAGGGTGGCCATCGTAAGGAGCGACGATGGCCGTGGGGAGAAGCTGATTGAATTAGCAGATGACAAGCGCGAGGCCTCGCGACCCGATGCATGAAGTGATGGACAAGTCTGGGTCACGGGGCAGCATGGGCGATGGACGGGACTTTTCGCGTCTCATACCATTGATGGAGGACATTTTATCTTCCAGCGAGTAATCCTAGATCAAACGCATTAGGGACGGCATTCTAGGAGATGCGGTTAAATTGCACCATAATATTATTATGTAGAGACAATTGAAACAGGAAAAGGATACTTCCGCCATGTGTGACTGCTCAAGAGTGCCAACGAAAGGGAGTGATAATGTGAGTGACGGTTTGTGCTGGGAGAAGTGATGTGGCTATGAAGTCACAGTCATACTGTGGCGTTTGGTAAAAATCAAAATATAGCCACAGGGGCAATGCCAAGATGCAAGGCAGCTGCTCGAGTACTCGTCCTAGGCAAGGAGTATCCAATATCAGGGGTCGTGAATTTGTACTCGAGTATGGGAGCTCAGACACACCCGGATTTTGTACCATGTATTTCGTAAACCCCTGTTATCGGATACTTCTTGCCTGGGACGAGTATTTACGGGGTGACGAAAATCGGTCTTATTAGGAGTTTTTGTGGATAAATGAAGCTTGAATTGATAATGATACTGCTCGAGTAGCAAGGGGAACCTAGCGAGGAGTGCGGCTGTAGAAATCTGAAACATAGCCACCGTTTGACTTGCTGAAGTTTGCCCATCAATTGAAATCGGGAGAGGCTCGATATTGCTCAAATAGAAATAGGAAAGTGGCACCGGCCCACTAGGAAGGTCCCATGAGGAAACTGAACTACTGGTTTAGGGGTAAAGAGGTTACGTGGACCGAGTGATAAGTTATGATCCCTGGCCATCAACTTAGACACTTGTAATCAAAATTACAGAATCGGGAATAGGTGAATTATCATCCATAGATAGATTGCTCTGGCTTTCGGTAGTTTCTAGGCGGCTCAGGGATAATTGTAGAGGCTGAGAGGCATTTACTGTGTTTATTTGTTTTGAGAAGACTCCAGTTATTCTGTCTGTATCGACGTAACTTTCTACCTTCTGGTTATGTCAGGGAGGGCCTTCGGCTAGATTTGTAGCAGAACATTACCGGGTTTAAGTTATTTTCCAGCTTATACATAGTGTCTACTTCCACCCGATATACTTAGCTCGTGATCCGTATAATTGTCTCCTAAGCCCTGCTGCCCCACATCCGACTCGGATTCACTAGTCCCGGATTCACTAGTCCCGGATTCACTATGATTCCAGAACCCGTAGAGAAGAAGTTTGTAACTCCCCTAACTAGGCGTTTTTTTTAATTGGGAGAAGGTGGTCAGCCAGACTATTTTGAAGTTTAGAATCGCTATGGGGGTTCAATATTTGCACACAAGCCACTTGTGGAAAGGGGCTACACAGTTCCCCCTTATGGCTTCTGGTACCATAGACTCGGCGATGGTAGGCATGCCCATACCTCTTTTCGGAGGCCCCAGGCCAATGCCCCCCTCAATACGAATAACAACGGATAGAGATGATGCATTGCTACACCGAAGCGAAGAAGTCTTGATCAAGCCCTAAACCATCGGGGTTTTGGTGCCATTATAGATCTCCTCGGAGTGTGCCTTCATTCCATAAGCCTTCCAGGACTAGCTCCGACGCTGCTATCGATTTCCCAAATGCAACTGACCTGCAGTACTCGCATCGTATACCGGTAGCCGTTAATAAAGTAACTATGTTTTGGATGAGGCTTGGGATATCTTGCTCCCTTCGGAAAGACAGTGTGGGGAGACGCGCAATCCGATTTTGAAGCTTTGAATAGTTTTCTCCCCTCCAGCTATGAGGCTAAAACACTTATTGTGCCACTGGCGGTCCCTGGGAGGCATACAGCATGGTAATATATTGCCTAGAAAATTTCCGGATGCGGATGACCACACCGAGCACGTGAGGAGCTTTGTAGGTACATCTGGATCTAAATAGTTTAATTCCTTCCTCTGAAATCGGGAGCGCATCTCAGTATGATAAGGGCTCCTTAGAACCGAAGGCGAGTGGGCAGGAGCCTTGGTGATTTGGCATATCTATACCGAAATTCGTCATTTTAAGAGCCTTTTGACCGGGCTCCTACACTAAGCCTGCAGAAAACTTTCTAATAATTAACCCAGTAGTTATATGTGAATTTCCAACGGTTTGCAGAACCCTGCAACCCTTCCTCATCATGTCACACCTTGTCAAAGATTGTGTGATATTGTTGTGTGGGTTGCTGAGGAAATTGCCCTGGTGGATTAATCATAATGACGGCTTTTAATTGGGGAAAGAACCTTACAAGCTGATAGGGCTTTCAATTGGTCATAAATATGGTTCAAATTTCCCATGAGATATTGCGCGGGTGAAGCGACCTAAAGTCAGGAATTTTAGGAAAAGGTGATCCGGTTTTCGGTGAGTTACCAACAACTGGAATGTGAGGGTTTTGCCCATTTTTGGTACGAAACGGCTCGATCACCAGGCCTGTTGCCCATCTGTTGTATCATAGGTTGGTGTTCGATGGGCTAGGGAAGGGAATTTGCAATCCCCGTTGATTGAGCCAAATTCCTATTATATCAGTATTCGAACGGAGGCCATCCGCCTGCCCGCCTGAAACGGCTGATGGGCTTGGTAATATTGACCATTTAAACCGGACCTCGCCAATTTAAGCATTTTCTAACTACCACACTGATAATGTAGCACATGGTTTCGATCTTTGACATAACAGGAATCTACTTTTAGATGCCAAAAGCCTTCTTGATCGATGGTCCATATAATTGGCCGCTCGAAAATCGACTCATTCTGAACCCATCCAATCACATCCAAATCCAACCGTTTAAAGACACTTACCGCACTTTCATCTTCCTCCCGAGAGTGTCTTGCAGCCTAACTCAAAATCTATGGGGTCTGAGACCTTGCAATCGATTTGACATTGAGCCGGAATGTGCCAACGCCTACTTTATTTGGTCCAATAGGGACCAGCAGGCACTGTCGGATTATGCTGCTTCTCAACCAGCTTATGACGTTTAGACATTTTATGTTTTATCTCCACTCACACATAGGGGTTGGGTCTAGGCTCTTACATTAATCACGAGAGATTTAGGAATTACAAGGACGGGTTTTCCGGTTCGACAAAATGGCCTTGCACTATGGGTTCGCGCCGCTGTATTATAAGCAGTGGCCCAGTATTCCATGCTTAAGTACTCATACAGACAGAAAGCGTTCTAGGTCTACTGGAGCTAACTTTGGCAGATTTGCAGGGATAGAGAGTACGTTGAGAGCCTAGTGGTCGATCAAGCCAAGGTATCACTGAGGGCCTAAAATAGACTTACTAGTGTTGCTTCTTTCATACCGGGAGCAATCCCTTGGGGAGGACGAGAGTTTTGCTCTAAGGTGTACGAGTACTGTGGCAGAAGCAAACTGGGGGTTTTCAGGGAAGGGAAATTCGTCCCTCGGACTGATACCGTAAGCCAGATTTCGTCAGCATTCGCTAATTCCAGTCATCTCATTATTAAAAATAGACCTTGGCCTACCGGTATCTTTTTTTGAGATCATCTAGATGTTAAATATAGCAGTAATTTAGGTAGTTCTAAAGATATCAAATTAGTGGGAGCGTGCTGCTGTAGAAGAGGGGAGGTGTGAGGTTGTTGGAGATGACGAATCCCTGGGCTTTCTGGCCGAATCATATCCCATGACTTTGCGATAGGCGTGATGTCCACTAGAATGGCGTTCTCATAGTTCTTTCATTTTATTTAGTACTTACTACAAAAGATACGTTTATCTCGCTATCCGTATGTTACAGCCACGTGAACAGACCTACGAGTGCCCCACCTAGCTCAACGTCCGCACTAGCTCTATCTGGACCGAGACACATGTCAAGAACCCACCGGTCCCTTACCCTGTTATCCAGAACACACAGGCCGCTTGCGCTAACTTATCCCCCGGCGAAGCGACCCCAATTTATCCCAGAGGCTGTTGAGACGTGCAGGTTCTCATTTCCTAGATGAGTTAGCGGACCTAGGTGGTTCTGCTGTTTAGTCAGCCAGCAACATAACCTTATTTGTACTGTTGATCATGAGTAGACATAATTAGCCACACAAGCAAATGTGTTTTTTCAAAAGTTAAGCAGTATCCAGAAAGCTTCAGTTCACTTATATTCAATTTTGACTGGAACTGGGAAACCTTTGCCTTTGGTGGGGCCCGGTGCGGGGCCGGTGCTAGCTTTCTCCTTGGTCTAGTACCGTAGTCTATATATTACAATATTGATAGCTGGTATGTTGACTGATTTTATGACCCCTGTAGAATAAAAATGATATAATGCTATATCAATAACAACCTGCCATCCGCATCCTGTTCTGGTGCTCGGAACACAAAGCGGGATTGGGGCAATAATAACCTAGCAGAGCAAGGGAAAATGTGTATTAGGCCATGCACAGGGAAGAGCTCAAAGGACTCATGTACCACCGAAGTAGATTGCCGAGTAGTGTCAAATACCCGCACACTGGTGAGTAAGGTTAGTTGGGTTGTACATTACTTGTGTCCATGTTTGATAACTCCTTTGAGTCCCCAGGTTCCCTGCGTGGCTCGCCACATTGTGTTGGAAGCTTAGGATATATCAGCCAGGTGAATCAAGCCCGAGAATTCCCTAGACACTTCTTTACTTTTTCAAAGTGGCTAGTCTGGGCTTCCGAGGAATACTATCAAGTACACCCCCGTTTTAGGAGCCCCCATAACCATGCTGGTCCATTCATGTAGTTTCCGCTGGCGTAGTATGTTGGTGCCAGCCAAGCAATAGCTACAACTGCATGGATGGACTAGTGTGGTTACGAAGACCTTTCAAACAAGAGTGTACATAATCCCATGAAATACTCTTCTCCAACAATATCCCTAAGCGGTCAACTGGACTGAGGTCATGTTGTGAGATAGATGCTAGACAGCAGTCGCATTCATGGTAGCGTAGGGGACACCCTGCCTAGAAATCGGTACTTCAGCCCTGGTATTCATGGAGGACTCATGTTCTTTAATTAACACATATTGTCGTCCGAGAGGGTGGGCTAAGATACTACCATAAAAACTCCTGAAATCCACTATCAGATTACCAGCAGAAACCAGCCTGTTTGGTTTGATAGGTTGGGAAAACTGCGAAGAACTGTCAATGAGACCCAACACATCTCATGGGCCGATCTTATACCGCTTCAGAAAAGCGCTATTCTTTCCCCGGGGCTCTGTCTCTGAACCAGGAGATTATAGGGCTGGCGAAGGACGTAGGTTTCAAGAGTTTTTAAGGTGGCTATTCCCTAAAGGCTCTGGGACGTGAACTGCATGTCCTTGATCCCAGGTTACGACAGTTCCTACAAACTCTGGAGCCCGCGAAACTACTTAAATGGTAGCTGAATTACTTCCTTTCATCACATTCTGGAGGCTTTTAACAAATAGGTATTACAAGCACATGGGTATGAAAGCTTGTCTTGCTTACCTAGGCACACTCCCGCTTCATTGGCACTCAGATATGAGCTATGCTCGAGCGAGTAAGGGGGCTGACGCCACTATGAGGAAGAAATTTACCTCATTGAGGGAAGCAACACAGAGGCAACATGCTCTTGTCCCAGAAAGCAGAAGTCAGCACGGCAAGGAAATGTGGGTGCTAAGCCCCTCACGGGAAAGGAGCTCGAAGGATTTGTGTAGGGTTCCACCGGAGTAGTCAGCTAAGGGTTTTCAGATGGCTGGGGGATCATAAGCACGCGACAGGCACTAGATATTTCCCTGCGCATGAGGAGGGGGCCAAAGCTCCCGTCGCACCGGGATCTGGGACAAATATATCTCTCGGAAAGGGGCTTATATATCCCAGCCACAACTTAGTAATACCAAAACCCCTTTATATTCAGAGGAATACTTAGAACTGCAAAATTAGCACGGAAAAATAGTAACGTTTTTCTTTTTCCCTAACCATATCGTTGGAAGGATCTTGAGGATTGTGTAACGTGTTTTAATACACTAAATTACGTAAGACTAAAATATTTTACATCTGCTACAAGGTCGCCCAGGAATTGTGTCAAACTTTTAGGTTCCTCACGAGTGGCTGTACCTGCAACAACCTAATTGGCCAGGATCACTGACTCGAGTGATTTCTTGTGATAACTGACTACCAACCCCTCCAGAGTGGCTAGCGTGGTTCCAGTTGATGCCTGCTAATATAATGTGCCTCTTTTTATCATACGGACTGTGTGGTGGCGTCGAAGGGACTCTAAGAGGTTATAATTGGAAAGGAAGTGTGTTCCAGAAGAATTCTCTCTTAGGGTCATGGGTGCGAACTGCTCTTCTAATGATGGAGTTCCGAGACGATTTCTACCAGAAGCCTCAGCCTCGCTGCAGATATTAGGGACCTGGGCGGATCCGATACCTTTTGCTGGTAACCTCATGCGTGCTCCCTTTTTTCTAAGAAAGCAGCCATTTTACAAGGCGAGCAACAATGAAAAGATTGTTTGGTGGCCATCCCCAGAGACAACCAATTCACTCACTCGCGAACTGAAGTTTGTATCCGTAGTTGCTTTTCCAAACTAAAAGAAGGGGCCCGTTTTTTTTTTCCTTTTCTCTTTTCTTCTACTGCCCGGCCGATAGCAGGCCTCCCTAGGTGGACGATCCAGAGTCGGACCATACCACTTCGTAGCAACACAGATTCACCCTACAACCTTGCCCGGGAAACCCAGGTCCTTCACTTCAATCCCCCAGCTTCCACAAGGGAAGGTCTATCATTCTTCCCTCGCTTAAAGGATCATTCAATCATATGGCAATTCGTGATGAGGGGGAAGCCAACCCCCGGGCCACTTCCTGACAAAATCGCAGTGTACAGGTGTTAATTAGTCTCTTAGGCATCTTAACTACTGGGCCCAGCTAGGTATGGCTCTAGACAGCCAAAACCTGATCAAAACCTCTTAATTAAGAATAGTCTCATTTTGAAAGAGGTATCCCTTGGGCGGTCTGAAACAGTCAAAAATGGTTCCAAGCACGCTAAGCCCATCCTAGGATTATTCGAGCTTTCTGATTTGCTGAGGATATTTAGACTTGTCAAGAGTGCTGAGTCATTTAAGCCCTTGAAAGACCGAAAAAAAAGAAGATTTTCTGACCAAGTTCAGCCGACCGCTGCCAAATCTGGCCTTAGCGCACCTGGAACCATTTTTGACTGTCTTAGACCGCCCAAGGGATAACACGATTTCCTCCAGCGAAACCGCCTAAACTAGAACTATGGTGAGTGTTAAGAGCCCACATCCAACTCCGGTCACTCATACCGCACCAGCGCCCACACGCAACGAGTGATGCCAGCTATTTATCTTAATACGATACCATATACCGAGTACTCTGAAGTTTTCAGCATTTTCCCATGTTGCCAGGTCCATCCTCAAACAAGCGTAGCATCACTCAGTATCACTCGGGCTGCATTGGAGTTCGCAGAGGGTGCATTTCGTTAAAGTTTTCCTCTGAGGGGTAAGATTGGTGCCTGGGCGAGATGCTGTTAACTGCTTGACTATGGCATAGATTAGGGAATGTGTGAGTGGGCAAAGGACTGATTGCGCATGAACACACATGCACGGGGTTTAGCTGGCTGTGATACTAGGTATATTTTCTCGGAATGCCAGGGTGTCAACGTCCCGATAAGTGGTGCGTAGTTTGCTTCACACTACCGTAACATATAGATTATAAACTATTCGTAAGATATGCTCGAGGCACCCCCATCCCGTCATCAAGAGCACCTACAATCTGATACCGGTAATTATCCATCAGGAACCATGCGAAGGGACAACCCACAATTACTTCAGGCGTATGAAGACACTGTATGAGCATCTTCAGCCACTTGGCTCCTAGCGCTCGTCTGGGCCCTTGCAAATTCTCACCCCGTAATAGGCCTGCTTCCTGCCGCCATTTTATCTCAGCGCCCGCCCCGCAGGTTTGCCACATCAACCATCAGATCCACAACAATGGCTTTGTTCCTCCCAGCATGTCCAATCCCCTTCCTCCAAGGCTGCGTAACAATCGCAGCATTCACTAAGCAAGTCTCCTCCCTTTCTGCAATCTGAGTTAAATCGACCTTAAATAGCTTTTTACTCTCTGGTGTAGGATCTAAAATTCTGGTGGTGGAGAGCTCCTTGTACTGGGTATGGCGGGATAGGATATCCCATTTAACCATTTCTACGCCCCGCCCTTGGTGGACGTGGCCGAATACATGCAACGCTGGGCGGACGTTCCAGAGCGCCTGTCGGAGGCACTCGCAACCGATTTGGGGAGCTTGTGGGCTGTCGAGGTGATGTTTTGGCGGACCGTGAGTTACCATAACCTAAATAGTTAGGTTTCAACAATCACTCAGTCATATGGGGATGAAGTGCAAACATCGGTATCCGCCGGAATATCAGTCCACATACTCTCGCCAAAGTGGTTTGGCTCGTCGTACCCGAACCCCCACATACCACCCTTCTTGCTCCATGGCGAGCCAAAAACCTTGAATGTTCGCCCGTCTTTTAATACAACTCTTTTGGCCTCGTGACTCAGATACATAACACCCTGACTCCCCGCTTCATTACTAACGAATAGTCGTAAATTTTCCTCGTGAGATTGGGGGTTATTATTGTGGAAGTGGTCTCCGAATTCTTTAGAAAATGCCGGGTCGAGGGTGACCCCATCGTGGTTTCCTACCAAACTTTCGCTATTAGCTATATTAGAACCACCGGGGTTGGGGAGCCAAGTAAACCAGCAACCACTATTTTCACTTCGTGTTTTAACCCACTTATCCACTCGATAGCTTTCTTGAGCTCTGTGTGGGAACCGGCGTTGGTCATGTCCCCGGCGTGGATTAGGACATCTCCATCTGGAGGTTTGAGCTGGATGTTGTGAGTGTCGGATATGCAGACTATACGGATTTTCTTGCGGCCTAAAGCTAGGGGTTGGGGCGTTGTGAGTGTAACGGTAGCCATGATGCTTCGAAGATGGGCTTAGGAGCTGTAGCTGATAGGATTTGTTGGATTAATGTCTGATAAGACGGGGTTGAGGCGGAGTTGGGGGCCGTGGCTTGCGCACGATACCAGCGCCCCGAAGTGAACAAGCACTCGTGCACGAGTGGCGTTCTTCTTCCCCATGTTAGATATGTTCCATCTCACCGGCCAAGCTGATTACTTGGCAAAGAGCATATGCTCTTCGCAAACGAGGTCACTTTGCAAGAGAGATATGCTATGTACCAAACAAGTGCTCGTCTTGGCCATCTCCCCCACCAAGTATTGAAGAAAAAAACCTCCCTTTTTCTGCCGCCCTATTGAAACACATGGTAGGATAGCTGGTTAACGTATATATTTATCAATGTGAAATAAATTTTCTAGTACAAGGTGTGCATTCTTCCACTCTGATAGTGAGTGGAGCTCTTCTCCTCCCACACATCCACCCATTCGCAACCTCACCTTCTACACATACTAGAGGCCGGATACGCTCTTTGCGTAAGGATCTAATAGAGCTAAACGACAATTCATATGCTCCCTTTACCGAGTAAGCCTTCCAGCAATTTACCCAATGGCTGAATTTACTAGATCACGAAAACTGGATATGTGAAGCTCTTAATAACGAAACTAAATTTACTTGCTTGGTCAAATTTTTCATTGCCAGGAGCATATCTCGTCTACAAAGTGGCTTACTTCGTGAACAGCATATCTCCTTGATCAAAAGCGCATGCTCTTCGCCAAGTAATCTCCTTGGCCGGCAAGATGGAACAGATATAATATCACAAGTACCGTATACTAGCAACAGTAGGCCAGGGAGCTGCTTTTGCCCGTTCATCCCTTCGTTCATAGGCTGCAACCGTTGACTATTCTCATGCCGTTTGTGTGCTCCTGGGCGTCGAGTACTCGAGGACGAAGATGAGGCTCTAAAGCCTGTAGGAATAAAGACCCGGTGCTACTCGAGTAGTAAATCAAATTATCTGCATAAACATCGCATCGAAATGAGGAGGGGGATGATCCATGTCATTGAATGAGACGTCCAATGCCGTAAAACACTTGCGATTCGCTATCGGATTATCCCTATAAATCGCAGCATCGGCCCGCGATGGGTTTGTTTCAGCAAGTTAACGAAATTGCGAAACCTAGTGAATGAGATCAAACGAGGAGAAAGCGAATCGAAAGGTCCCGCTACGGTACTCGTATTAGCTCCAGGCAAAATAGGCAACCATTAAAATTAATTATCCTTTTCATGCACTTTGACTTGTGCGGTCCAAAGAGCAAGCCTTGGGTAGCAAAACAACTTAAAAATCCCTTAATACCGGTATCGTGATAGATCCTCTTCAATGAATTATTGACCAGACCACGATCGAGATTTGGCCTTCCCTATTTATCGTTAATTATCATTCCAAAATGGACTAAAGGTGTGTGGAATCAGGGAACAGACAAAGGGATGTCCCTTCGCCTACCAGTGCCATACATTCAAGACCCCACGCCCGCGCTAAACAGGGTGCATCCACCACAGGCTCCATCAACTTCTGTGACAATAATTACTCGCAATGATAGGCCCCTAAGTCCGTAAGATAGGTCTTTATATGATTGGATCATATATCTATCGGTATATTGATTTTTTTGAATCTGCCGTGGCCGCAGTTTGTTGATCATGTGCAATTGTGTAGCGATGGGTCACTATGAGTAGAGAGTTTGCGCATGGGGACCTAGGTGGCAGTTAGCAGAAAACAGACCTAGGTGCAAGAATGAGTTTGCGCAACAGGTGTAGGTCGCTAGGGGGGCAGATTTTGGGCCACGCCAGTTGGGTATCCGAGTTTGGGGAGGCTACGAATTTAAGGATGTCATGATAGCACCCCGATCATGAAGGAAGTATCTTCCTAGGCTCTGTCACAATATTAGAAAACATCTAAATGGTCATAATGTATTGTATCGCTGTTGATTTATTGTTTTGCAGCAATCAAATTTCTCCAGGTCTGAAAAGCTCTATTTTACACTTCTCCCAGGTCTCACCATCCACCTAGGTGTCCAAGACTTTTATCTTAACTGAAAATAACCTGTTTTCCTACCACCTAGGTCTCCTTGCGCAAACTCTCTAGTGACCAAAGCCTCGGGAACCTACTGTAGTCCTAAAAGATCGGATGACAAAATACGCAGTAAAAGGTCGTGAAATTCGGTTTGAATCAATGATACAACACTATATTAAATTTTAAACTAAAAGCAGGGGACTGCGCCAATCCGACGCCTACAGCACTCGAGCTCAGTGCCAGTATCATACCTCCGAGATCAGAGGGAAGGATTGTAGGGGTTATCAATTACCTGATAAGATCCAGATCTAGTACCCCTTGGGGGGGGGCAGGGCATTCCACGAAGCCGGATCCAACGACGTCAATCGTCTTCAACTCTTATGATAGCCGCTGATCAAAATAAGAATTTCACGAAACCCCCAACCAAGTTTCTCGACCGCAACTCGGAATTTACCCGTCCCTCCGCCAACCTTCAAGATGCCTGCCATTCTCTCGACTCTCATTCATTCCGGACCGGTCCATGTCCTCGCCTTCGCCACCCTTTTGGGATCTCAGTTCTATCAGGCGAGCTCTGTGTCCCCTACTCCCCAGACAACAAAGCTAATTCCTACGTAGTCATTTATAGGTGGAGTTATGGCCTACAAAGCTCTCCCCCGCCCTCAATTCGCTCAACTCCAACAAAAGATCTTTCCAGTTTATTTCACTCTCCAAGCCGTTCTCCCGGCTGTCCTCCTCCTAACTCACCCCTCAATGTCGCCGATCTCCCTCGTTAATCCCTCGTCCCCGCACTTCTGCAATACCGGGCTTCCCCTACTGATTGTTCTCGGCGCGTCTCTGGCTAATCTGGTTGTGATTAGCCCAGCCACCTTAAAGATTGCGAACGAGCGTAAGGTTCAGGAGACTAAAGAGGGGAAGAAATATTACGATGAGGGGCCCAAGAGCGAGAAAATGGCGGCCTTGAATAAGAGGTTTGGAGCGATGCATGGAGCTAGTGGCTTTGTTAACTTGATTGGGTTGTTGGCGACTGGATGGTACGGTGTTATTCTTGGGAATAAAATCAGATGGTAGCTTAGTGGAGCTTGTTTGTTAGACTGGACATGAGCATAGGTTGTGTCTAAAGGATTCTGTGGGCGGGCGTGTCAATTGATATGCTATTACCGATACCGATATCATGCTTGTTTGCCACAAAATCCAGAGCCTGGTGGTCCATCCCCAGGCCCCTATTGTAATGCGGTACTGATATCTGGTATTTGGTTACCGGTACTTGTGCGCAAAGGAAGCCGTGGTACGATGAACCACGGATTCTAGTGTGTTTTTCCGTCAACTAGAGCCATAACTTAAATCACGCCCAAGTACTGTACTTGTAGTGAAGTAGGTACTTACGACGGCATTATTTGATCCATAAATATCTTAGATTGGACTTCCCCGGCTTGGGCTACGGGATCGCAGAGTGGTCGATCGATGCCGTTGTTTACAGCACGGTAGAGCAAGGGGTGAAATCATATGTTTTCACTCGGGAGAACCCTACCGGTAGCCCACATGAAATCTTCTTTAAAATATGTATTAAATGCATGAATCCTTTAATATATTAAAGGTAAAGGCAGTGGTGTATTTAATCGGTCATTTTCCAAAGGTTTCATGTTTTGTCGGAATCATTTATTACATAGTTGTGCGAATTCGTGCCTTACAGGTTGATTGTCTCGATGATCGCAACGTCGGCATCCAGCGAGGCTCCTGGTCTGAGTGGTCGCTTCCAGGGCGCTAGCGCTCTCTCACACGAACAACTCCACCAACAAAGGTAGCGAACCACGACACTAGACACATCATCTTCCATTCTCCTCCCTCTCCTCCTCCACCTCCACTACAACTCTCTCCACTTTGGCCCGGGTCCGCAAAAAGATACCGCCAACGCGGAAAAAACAATATCAACTTTAAACATGCCTCGCAGAGCGGTTATGGCGGTATTGATAACCGGCGTACGTTTGCCCTTGATGAGCTCTGAAGAGTAACGAAGCTAACGGGAATGTTTAGATGCTGGTGACGGGCGTTGCAAACACTTTATTGACTAAGTATCAAGATATGCAGTGTGTTCGTAACTGCGATGACCCAGATATCTCTAAGCGACATGTCTTCGAGCAACCAGTCATGCAGACGTAAACATTACTACATTCTGTCTAATAGCGAGTACCATGTGTAAAAAGATGGAAGCTGATTCGGCGATATATAGGCTACAGATGTTTATTGGCGAGATGGGTACATATTCGCGTTCTATGGACTGAAAGCAGTTTACTGACTGTATGACAGGCTGTTGGTTGTTCGTCGGGCTCTTTTCCATCAGACAATGCATTCGCAATCGCCAGCGCAAGAGCGCTGGATACGAGCCTGTCGGTGCAGGGGATGATGCTGCTGCTGGGCCCGCTGATGGGACCTCTAGCCCCAGCCCTGTTGTCAAGCCGTTGGTAGAGAGTCTTGATGGCCGCGTTTCAATTTCTGGCTTTAGTGTCTTTCTGCTTGCCATTCCGGCTTGCTGTGATATTGCAGGAACTACGTAGGTGGTCCGTGTTTTGAGACAGGGCTTTTGACTGAAATCATTTAGACTTATGAATGTTGGGCTACTCTTTGTTGCTGCGAGTAGTAAGTCACCGAAAACTGTTGTGCATCTGCCCTGTGCTAACTAGGCTTCTTAGTCTACCAGATGACCCGTGGCGCTCTTGTGCTTTTCGTCGGTCTCTTTAGTGTCCTCTTCCTCAAGCGTCACATACGTGGTTTCCAGTGGTTCGCTCTCTTCCTTGTCGTGATTGGTGTTGGCGTTGTCGGTCTAGCTGGTGTTCTCTGGAAAGAGGAGCAACCAGTTAAGGGCAGCCATATCTTGGTTACTTCCACCCCGGATGTTCCGATTGCTGTCAAGACAATTATTGGCGTTCTTCTCATTGCAGGGGCTCAGATATTTACCGCTACCCAGTTTGTTGTTGAAGAGCACATCCTTGAGCACTATGCCTTGGAACCCTTGAAAGTTGTTGGCTGGGAAGGAATCTTCGGATTTCTTGTCACTGTCATCGGAATGGGGATCCTCCACTACACCATTGGACAGACACCCAAGGGGCAGTTTGGTTACTTCGATGCTGTCGAGGGCTTTAAAGAGATTACGCAGTACAGGGAGGTTACCCTCTCTTCGCTCGCCATTATGATCTCTATTGGTGGATTCAATTACTTTGGTATTTCTGTCACTCGTTCAATCTCCGCTACTGCTAGAAGTATTATCGACACTTGCCGCACCTTGTTTATCTGGATGGTGTCCCTGGCACTCCACTGGGAGAGCTTCAAGTGGCTCCAGATCGTTGGATTCGCGCTTTTGGTTTACGGCACTTTCTTGTTCAACGGTATTTGAACCACTTTGCTTACAACTCGCTGTTTCATTGATTAATATTTTTTCTAGAACTCATTCCACCACCTTTCATATTTTGCCTTGCTACAAGATACAATAGACGGGAACTCGGGAGGGAACAGCGGGAGAGGGAGAGGGCTAGACAGGCTTTGCTTCCTGGAGCCACTGATTAGGCCCTATTAGGTGTCGAAAGGTATATCATGCCAATAGGCGGTGGTTACGGCGGGGTTTATCGTAGTGTTTTGAGGATCTTGTTTCCCTTTGTCTTCATTCTTGTTTCGTGCTATGTTTGTTGGTTCATTCACTTCCTTCTGTGATGTGCTGCATGGGAATGGAATTGCAATCGTTGGGCGTGAGGGCTTGGGATTGATGGATTGGTCGTTTTGAATTGTTCTATTTTATTACAGCTTAAACTGCAAGGATAAAGATATCAGGATTTGGATATTCTACATATACTCGTGATAAATCTGGACGCATTACCAAAGTGGAGAATGTACTCGAGTAGATCCCTTACATATGCTAGTACCGGTAGTGGTATAATACTATAATAATTATTTAACTAGGCAAGATCGAAACTCCGAAGTATCATGTGCGGCATGGGGGCCAGAAGGTTCAGCCACAGTCGGTAACGGCTCGTTACTGACCGCCCCCGTGACTCAGATTCGCAAGGTCGCGTCAATCAACGCCTTACCCTATCAGGCATATTAAGCGTGATAATGACATTCTGTTCACGTCTTCCCGGCCACAACCAACGCGTTCTTCCATTTCTCCCGTTTCCACCCCCGCGCTTTCTCCCTAATACTGTCCATTATATCATCACTGTCACCAGCAAATATTACGAGAAGAAGCAACGAAAAGAAGGCGATAAAATGGCGGACAAACAAGCAACAGTCTACGTAATAGACCTCGGCCCGACCCTCTCCCGCGTGCGCCCCCCGCGGGGCGAGTCTGACCTGGACTACGCCCTAACCTACATTTGGGACAAAATCACTGCGACCATGTCCACGGGTCGTAAAACCGATGTGATCGGCGTGGTAGGCTTCCGCACGGAGAACACTGACAACACTATGGCCACGGCGGACGGCTATGAGAATATCTGCGTTCTGGCACCGATTGGGCAGTTTTTGATGGATCACGTTAGAGATTTAAAGAGGGCGCTTGTGCCTAGTCGTAGGAAAGGGAAGGGGGGGGATGGATTTTCGGCGATTTGTATCGCCGTGGATATGATTATGAAGTATTGTCGGAAGTTGAAGTATATTAGGAATGTTGTGCTCGTGACAGATGGGCGGGGGGAATGGGATGATGAGGGGTGCGAGGAGATTGTCCGGCAGATCCAGGAGGAGGGGATTAATCTTACGGTGCTGTAGGTTTTTGCTTTCTGGTTGCTGGGAAGTGGAGGAGGGGGAATTATCGTTAATGCTGGTGTGATTTTTAGGGGCGTGGATTTCGATGATGAGGAGTACGGGTTTGCAGAGGAGGGGAAGGATCCTAGGAAGGTGGGTTCTTTTTGTTTTGTTTTGGAATTGCTGAAAGTGGGGCTAGAGGGCTGTTTTGCTAACAAATACTATGGCAGGCACGAAATGAGAAAGTCATCAAAAAAGTGGTTGAAGCATGCAACGAAGGGGGCCAGGAGCTGGGTGTCTTTGGTACACTTGCAGAGGCTATATACGAACTTGGGAAACCACGACTGAAGAAGGTTCGCCCAGTAGCGTCGTTCCGTGGGGAATTGACCCTTGGCAATCTGGAAACGTATGATACCGCCTTCTCTATCAACGTTGAGCGATATCCTCGCACTGCTATCGCAAAACCTATCAGTGCGAGCTCATATACTACCAAGACTGAGAAGCCAGGCTCTAGTGGTGAAGTATCTGGCGATGGTTCAGTATCGAAAGGCACAGATTTACAGGCCGTCAAGAATGCCAGGGCATACCAAATCGAGGACGACGCTGCCGCTGGGGGGATGATGGATATCGAGAAGGAGCAGATGGAGAAGGGATATAATTACGGAAGGACGGTTGTTCCGATCAGTGCCACTGACGAAGCTATCACAGTTTTGGAGACAGAACCTGGGTTGCAGATCGTCGGGTTTGTACCTGTAGAGAAATACAGGAGGTATTTCAGCATGTCTACTACGAACGTCATTGTTGGAGCAAAGGACAATCCAAAGGCTGCTATGGCGTTGTCGTCGCTCATCCATGCACTTTTCGAATTGGAGTCGTATGCACTTGCTCGATTGGTTACTAAAAAGAATGTTGCACCGGTATTGGTGCTTTTAGCACCGTTTATTGACGCGGACTACGAATGTCTCATTGATGTCCAAGTTCCGTTCGCTGAGGATATGAGGCATTACAAGTTTCCACCGTTGAACAGGGTCAGGACTATTTCTGGAAAAGTCCTGGAAAAGCATCGCTTTCTCCCAACGCCAGACATGGAGAAACTGATGAGCGACTACGTTGACAAAATGGATCTTATGACGGCGAATGATGACGAAGACGAGCTTGAATACGCCACAGTGGACGAAACTTTCTCGCCCATTCTCCACAGGATAAACCAGGTCGTGAGATGGAGGGCTGTCCACCCGGACGAGCCATTACCACCGGTACACGAAATCCTAACTAAATACGATCACTCGCCGGAAAATCTCCTCGAGGCCTCAACCGACACCCTGAAAAAATTAATCGAAGCAAGCGACGTAAAAAAGGTAGACCCCAAAGTCGCCGGCCGAAAGCGTGGCCGGGACCAGCCCGTCCCTAAATCGGGCTTAGACGTTGAAGCTCTCCTCACCTCTGCTGCTGCTTCTTCGGCCCCCAAGAAAGCAAAGATCTCATCAACAAACCCGATCCCGGACTTTAAGAACAAACTGCGGACAACAGAAGATCTCTCCGATCTCGAGGAGGCAGGGAAAGAGATGCTCGCTGTGCTAAAGGAGCTTATCAAGTATTCCCTCGCGGACGCAAATTATGGCCGTGTATGTGAGATTTTAAAGGTTATGAGGGAGGAGTATATCGAATATGATGAGCCTGGGATGTATAATAAGGTTTTGCAGGGCTTGAAAAAGGCTATAGTTTCTGGGGAATTAGATGGGGATAGGATGGAGTGTTGGGATGAGATTCGGTATAACAAGTTGGGGTTGATCACTAAAGGGGAGAGTGAGAGGGTAGAAGTTGATGATGCGGAAGCTAGGAAGGTATGTTTTTTTCTTCTTCCTGCCTCTGAAATCCTGGGTACCATAATTGAGTTGATTGCTAACGCTTGGGTGTTGTACTGTAGTTTCTTTGGGGTTGAAAAGTGGACCTGGTGGGGTATGTGTTTACGAAACGTTTCCTATGATAATCTTAGGTAGTCGAGATACGTAGCCCAAGGCGCTTCAAGAAGTGTTTCCAATCTAGGCGCCTTCAAACGGCAGATTGTGACAACACAATTGTACTCGAGCAAGAATAGACGCTCGTTTAACTACCTAAAGATTTATGAATGCCTGGTAGGAAATCTGTAAAGGCTGGCCGGCAGATGGTTGCAGTAATTGTCAAAAATAGGATACAAATGTTTGTATCGCAAGGTGAAACTTTGGCACCCAATGTTCCTACCCCCCTCTTGACTTGCCGGTATGTACCATGATAGAGCACTAATATCAGTGGTATGATGCGATTGCGCCGAATAGTGCAGTTGTTGCCCTGGCGACCATCACAGTGCGGCTCTGCCCCACTCCCAATTTTAGGATACCACACCAAAACAAACAGGACTCACGGCCACCGAAAGACCTAGCTAGAGGTTTCTTCCCTCCACTTCCCTCCCCCTCCACCCTCTATCACCCCCTCTCGATCCTCCACTCGCTGCTTCTCGCATCATCCTTTCACCCAACACATCATCGCGCATCTACTACTGCAGGTTGGTGCAACACAGCTATAGCTTGTGTGTGTGTGTGTGTGTGTTTCTATCTCTCCTTTGCGCCTGTATAAAAGCTTTGCCCCCCCCTGAACTGCTTATTCAGTTCAAAAATCTCTACTTCACTCGCACAAAAGAAGTACAACAGCAACTGCTCCGGTTATATTTTATTTGTTCGCCATGGCTCGTTTGAGGTCTATGGAGGCGAGTGGTACTTCGCCTGTTACCCCTAAGGTGAATTATTCTCTTCTATCCCGGTGGTATGTTCGATGGTGTTAATGGGTGGTTTGGCTCTAGTCGGCACTCGATCGAATCGCAGAAGCCTCTTCAAAACTCAATTCTAATGCTACCCCCGCTACGACTCTCGAATACCCATCCCTCGCAAAACTCGAGTACCCTTCTTTAGACAAAGTCCAGCATCCGGAGATCCCCCTCACCACTCCGAAAGCGAATAGTCGTATTCCGAAATACGCGGCGACAACCGGGAAGAAGCTTGGTAATCTCTCCGAGAAGCTTGAGGATGAGGCCACCGCTCTTGTTAAGCCCGCACAGAAATTTAAAGTCCCTAGTACTGGATTTGAGTTCCGTGTGATCAAGACTGGCGAGAAGAAGGTGGAGGAATTGGTCCCCCCGGTTCCCCCAGCGACTGCGGCGGTTGCTACACCTGTGAGACAGATTGCAAAGAAAAAGAGTAGGCGTTTTTCTGACGCCCACAGACGTCAGTTTGAGAAGATGGAGAGTATTACTACGCACTACGCTGCTAAGCGCACTCCGAAGCAGCCGGTTACAATCGAGAAGATGCCGCGCGGAGTGAAGCGGACCAAGTCTCGTGCGGAGTTGGGCGATCGTGGACCGCCGAGCTCGCCGAGTCCTGTCAAGATGCCTCTTGAAGGTCCTAGGAATGCCAAAGATGATGGTGGTAGTCCTATGAAGAGAACTAAGATATCCGCTGTTAATGAGGAGAAGACCACCTTGACCAGCAAACCAAGTGGGATTCCGAGACTGGGCATGACTCCAATGAAGGGGTTCAAGAAACGCCCTGCGACTGTGGCGAAGATTTCCATGGGTGGAAGATTGAACCTTACGCCTGCTACTAGACTTGCTAGTCTTGTTCAGGCCGGTGCTACTCCTTCGAAGATTCCGAGTGCTATAACTACTCCAGTTGTAGAGGATACAGATTCAGCACCTAACACCACCGCACTACTAAACCGGCACACCAAACTTCCAAGTATTGATACCCCGAAGAAAGAAACCAACCCCCTCGCTCCGCCCAAAACGGACGGTTTCACCTTCAGAAGCAAGGGCGATGGGATAGGCTACAAACGTCTCAGCGACATGCACTCCCTAAACTACAACCTCAACAAAGGCACCCCAATAGCTCCAACCCCATTGTTGACTCCCATGAAGATGAGCGCAGAAGACCCATTCGTAGGAATGGCCCGCAGAGCAGCAATAGAATGGACTCCTGTTGCTGCCGCGCCTGCTGAGAAACGTAAAGCTCCCCACAGCGACGGAGATAGCGGTGGTAACGGCGCTGGCGATAGAGAGGTTATAGATACGGTACAAGAGAGTGGGGCGAGGAAAAGGTTGAAATTTGCCCTTGCTGAAGAACCTACCGCAAAGGCTACGGAAGCTAAGGAGGCTACGGCGGTTGCTGCGGGAGCTCCTGCGATGAAGAAGAAGTCTCTCATGAACCGTGGAAAAGCTATGCTTTTGAGGAGTAGACTGAACATGCTGGCTGCTCCTAAGAGGAGGGTTGAGAAGGATGCGGAGAGCAACGGTGAGAGGAAGGATAAGGATGTCGGGAGGGTTAGATGGAAGTAGATTAGTGGTTTTCTTTTCTTTTCTTTTTCCTTTATCTTAATGATGTTTTCTATCTTATCCCTTTTGTTGGGCGTGGCGGTTCGACTCGTTAACTTTGGTATTGACTTGAGGGGTGGCTTGTGGTATAAACTTCTCTCTTCCTATTATACTTTTTCTTCTCTTTTTCAATCTTCCACGCCTTCCTTCTGTTTACCGAATAAAGGTTCATGAGAAATGGGGCGTTCTTTTCCTAGTTTTTCCCTTTCTCTTTTCCCTTTTCTATATGTGAGATGTCCGGTTTTGATGTGTGACTTTGTTTGATTCGGGATTGGCGTTTAAGTTAATATATTCCCTCCGGGTGCATTGTTTCGTGTGGATCATTGGGTGTCACTCGAGTGCGTGTGATTGTAGTATTTTGTAGGGTGAGATGGGGAGATGGCTTCGAAGGTCCTCGTGTTGAATAGCTAGGTTATGCTGAAGATAAGCGGACGCCTCCTTACTGTGCATTGGTCAATGTTCCTACTCCCATAAGAGATAAACCACAGACTTCTAGACAAAATTGTTTAATAGTAGCAAGGGGAGGCATTGAGGTGGAATCAATCCCGAGAAGACCAGAGTCGAACATACCGGGGAAAGGTGAATTAAAATAATTGTGTTCATTGCCTCCATATAGTATCCAACAGCTGCTTGATAACAGAGTTGGTAAGACCAATAACGGGTAATGAGAGGGGGCCGAAGAAAACCCAGGAGTTGACCTAAGTCGATAACGACCTAGACAATCAACTGCCTTATATGCAAACAAGTGCCTGTGGCCAACTTGGTTACAAAAAGAAATACCGGGAATTAGCTGCTGAGCTATAGTGAAAGCTCAGGGAAAGAAGCCTTAAAATGAATTGCTTCACCTGTGCGAACCCCCTTGGGCACTCTTCACAATGTCACATGAGATCTTCCGTGTGCGATAAGATAATTTTGGCTTTTTTGTTCTTGGAAAATGAGGTGCTATCCCTTCACTCCCTTCAAGGCATTAGAGTAATTGAGAGTCACGCTAGTGCGTCTAGAATTACCCTCGAACCAAGGAGAGAAACACAGAGAAAATATTCTCTCTTTCAGCGCCCAGCCAGACAGCTGAGAAGAAGAGAAAATACCACAGACCTTATAGGGAAAGGCAACTCCAATATCCTCTCAATATTCTCAATTATTCCGGGTTTTACCGGAGGTGTTTTAAGAAGAATTTGACCCGTAGTAAAGCCCTAGACATGTCACCTGTTATCACATTATTATTACAAGAATGCCGCTCTCCAAAACCACTGGGAAGTGCAAAAGGTCCTTGAGAAGCTACTTTAAGGCAGCTATGGAAAGGCATCATATACACAAAAAATAAGGAAACATCAACAGCTCGGCTGGTCTAGTGGTATGATTCTCGCTTAGGGTTACCCTGAGCTCGCATGCGAGAGGTCCCCGGTTCAATCCCGGGGTCGAGCCTGTCTTTTTGCTTATACTTTCCATCCTTATCAGACACTGCGAGAGAGACTACGAGAGAGATATCACCGTACCCATGAGGATTCCAGGAAATCGGCGTTTTATTTTTCCATGCGCGTGGTGCTGGATTGGGGTTGGTTCCTGGTTCGTTCCTTGCTCTCTGTGGGCATTAGGGCATGACCCCGCCGCCAAGCCCTTAAAAAAACAGTCCCTCAACACACCACACGGAAAAAACAAGACCACGCCTGGAGAATAATACTGAAACTTCCTCCACTGGCCGACCTTACGACCCCACAACCAGCGACAACCCGCCCATCAGTCACCAGATCAGCAAAGATGGTTAGTTTTTTTCCCTTGAGAAAGACAATTCCGCCTCTTTGAAAAATGCTAACTTTTTTCAATAATTACAGGTCCGATATGCTGCTGTTCCCAATAATCCTTCAAAGTCCGCAAAGTCCCGCGGATCTTTCCTCCGTGTTTCCTTCAAGAACACTCGCGAGACCGCTCAGGCCATCAACCGCATGAAGCTTTCTCGCGCTATCGCTTACTTGGAGAACGTTAAGGGTCACAGGGAGGCCGTTCCTATGAGGAGATATGCTGGATCGACCGGAAGATGCGCTCAAGGTAGGTTTTTGGAAAGCTTTCATGCGTCCCTTTTGGATTGAAATTGGGCCGGTGGAAAGCCCCGAGGTGTGCTAACGGAGACTTACGTAGGAAAGCAATTCGGTGTTTCCCGCGCTCGTTGGCCTGAAAAGTCTGCTGAGTTCCTCCTTGGTCTCCTCCGCAACGCTGAGGCCAATGCCGACACCAAGGGTCTCGATAACTCCAATCTTATCATCTCCCACATTCAGGTCAACCAGGCCCCTAAGCAGCGCAGAAGGACATACCGTGCCCACGGTCGTGTATGTTACCAATTCGTCTAAGCATGATCTCATCTAACTGACACTTCTTTTTATAGATCAACCCGTACATGTCAAATCCCTGCCACATTGAGGTCATTGTCTCCGAGGCCGACGAAGTCGTCGCCAAGGCCCCAGAGAATAAGGTCGTTAAGTTGAGTGCTAGGCAGAGGGGGAGGTCTTTAGCTGAGCAGAGACGTATTGCTGCTTAAATTTGTTGGCCTAAAAAAAGTTATGAGGGGTTTCTGGGTAATAGAAAACAAATGAAAATAAATTCAAAAATTTTCTACAACTCACGGCTGGATCAGACAGGGAGTTTCTCTTTTTTTCATTTCCATCTTGTACTCAAAACGTTATTGGGGTCTTCTTTTTCCCGTTTTTTTCCCTCCTACCCTATGCTTTCCTCCTTCTGGCATTTTTCTCTCTGCTTGGTTGGTTAAAATGGAGACCGCCCGGGATTATTTTTTTTCGTGCAATCACGGGGTGGATATTTTTTAGTGGAGATGGCACGAGATACTAGTATGGGTTCTGGCCCATTGAATCAACCTTCGTTGTCACCCAGAGTCAACGCACTGGTCTTAATATAGTAAATGATCATACTACTTTAGACGGTATATTTCGTATTACTCAGCCAAAACCTTTTTTTTTCTCGATACAAGTGTCAACATCCCAAGTCCATCAAATTTTGCCTCAATCCTAACAGTAAGAGTTATTACAGCATGAACTACCCCTCTAGAACTAGGTCTGCTCTGTAAATATTTTCTCTACACCATTACACAGAAGAAATAAATAAAATAATCGTAGGTGATGTTGCGCATTGAAAAGTTGGGAGTGTTTTTGGCTGCCTAAAGGTTGGTTCAAGGGGCCGGAACCATATTATGCTATACTTGATTATTAATCCCGATAGCCTTGGAGATCGTGATACTATCATACCCAACAAGAAGCTTGGTTGTGATTTGAACAATGGCTTTGGTTGAACTTGATGCCACACATGTTGGACTCATGTCAGCTGGCTTGAACCTTGCCCACCCGCCAGCACTTCCTGGTCAACTATATGCACTGAATACCCTGGGTTACTATCGTCTATTGGGGCCCTTTTAAAACTACGGCGCGGTGTTGTAGCATGTGACTTACTACATAATACGGTGCTTCAAGCTCGAAATGGAAATGAGAGTATATACTAATTTTGCCTAATACAGTCAACTTCAATAATATTATATTCTTATGAATTGATGTTTTTTATACTTACCATTTTGGGTTTCGTGGGCGAGAACTATCATGTGCCTCCTTTACTGTGAATGTGCCTCAACCAAGCATGAAGTGAGGCAGCATGAACCCTTTCTAGGGCTTCACCAGTTTCTGGCTAGCTCAATAAGTCACGCTTTAATTCTTGGCAAGTGACCCTAGCTCCTTTCCCTATGTTACAGCCCGATATAATTTAGCCTTGAATTCACTGGTATGTATGATACATCACTGGGACACGACATTATCCAGGCCATCTTAACCTACACCATACCTCCTCCCTATCCCTAAGCTCTTGTCACCCTCTCTGCCAAATCTCCACCTTCAACACTACCCCCAACCAATTGAGTATCTCTCAATTCCTCTCGTAAAAATGACCGCCGAAAAGCCTAAACTCTCCAGCCTCATCCCCCCCATAATAATTGGCGGGGCCGTCTACAACACCCAAATGAACCCGGACCCCTCCACCCTCCCAGTCCGCAACCTCCTCGGAAAGGCCTTTTCCATGGGCATAAATTGCGTTGATACGTCACCCTACTACGGCCCCAGCGAACTCCTCATTGGCGACGCCCTCACTCAACCGGCAATAACCCGATCCTACCCTCGCAGCTCATACATAATCATGACTAAAGCCGGCCGCATCGCTGAGGGCGAATTCGACTACAGCCCCAGCTGGATCCGGGAGAGCGTTCGTCGGAGCTGCGAGCGGCTCCATACCGACTATATAGACGTTGTGTTTTGCCATGACGTTGAGTTCGTCAGTGCCGATCAAGTTATCGGGGCTGTGAGGACGCTATTTGAATTGGCGGACGAGGGGAGGGTGCGGTATGTTGGTATTTCTGGGTACCCGCACAAACTCCTGGCAGAGCTGTCCGTGTGGATAAGGAAGGAATTGGGAAGGCCCCTGGATGTGGTGCAGAGCTATTGCCATATGAATCTGCAGAATTCAACGCTTTTGCAATCCATGGATAAACTGAAGAATGAAGGTGGTGTGGACACGGTCGTCAACGCCTCCCCATTGGGTATGAAGTTGCTTACGGGAATATTCCCCGGATCGTTCCACCCCGCACCCGAGGGGTTGAAGAATGTCTGTGCGAGGGCTGCCGAGTTTTGCGAAGCCCAAGGAGAAACATTGCCGAGGGTCGCGATGCGCTGGGTATTTGCGAATTGGAAGGGCGCAACGCTAAGCGGGGTTAGCTATCTAGAGGAGTTGGAGGATAATATTGGGGCTTATATGGATGTTACCGTTAGCTCTGAAGAGGATAAGGAAGGGAAGGTTACATGGAAAGATGTGGATGAGCGAAAGGTGAAGAGGTGGGAAGCATTGTGGAAGGGTGCGCAGGAGATATTTGGGGAGTGGAAGGATTATAGTTGGGATAGTCCACCGAGGGGTTGGGCATTTGGGAAGAGGCAGAGTAGACTGTAGTTCGGCATCCATTCTTTCGGAAGGTGGGGATTGGCTTTACGGGATTGAGTCCCTTCCTACTTCCACCCATAATTAGAGGTGGACTTTTGTTTTTTTTATTGCCACCACATGGTTTTTAGAGGTGTGCCACAGCACGCCAAGAATGGGGGTCATGATTGGCCTAGTAAGGAACTCCAATTGTGAATACTCGAGTACACAGGCTTAGGAGCAGATGTACTCTAGAACTTAAAATTTAAAGCATACCTGGAGAATAAATTCTTATTGGCCCTATCCAACTATAAGCCTGTGTTGGTATGAGGCCCCTGTTGTAGTACCCTAAGGTCTCCGCCTGAAGACAACAATATGATGATACTTGAGACTTAGAAGGCTACTATCAACAATACTGCTGCATATATATTCAGAAATATAGCAGGATAAACCTCCGCCAAATCTCTTAAAATTAGAAGTTAGTCATAATATTATTAAGAGCACAACGGATATATAATTTTACCTATAACAAAATAAAAGGAGAAAACCTAAGCCAGCTCAAAAATGAAACCCATGCTTTATTGAATACTTCTAATATCAAATACTTCTAATTAAACACTACCGAAGAATACTTTTCACCCATGTTTTAAAGTAAATAAGAAAAAATGGCTACTACCTGCATCTCTAAATCTTAATCTAATTTAAGCTGAAAATACTTAGAATATTATCAAAAGCTATGATATCTCGATGTCTACCAGTATTGAACTAGAGCTAGTATCAGTCAAGGAACCCTTGATTGATGAGTGAAACGAAATTACACAGGAGGATATCTTGAAATTTGCAGATAGTACCGTACAGTATGCCAGATAGAGTTCAGGCAGCTGTCCTGCCCAATGGAGGGCACACACGCCGGTGGCAATCATGTATCTTAAAGTCCAACTACAGATCCCATTATGTTCCCCTACCCAGTCCTCCCCCCCCTGTTTTCCTACTTGTAACCTTTTCTTCACCGCAGGCCGTGCCGCCGCTTGCCCATGGCGAATACCGTAAAAAAAAACGGAGAATCCCTTCCGAAGGGGGGGGGGGGGCGTATCGGGCGCTTCCGCGGCAGCCTTCCCACACTTCCGTAGATGATTCCGGCACAATGATTGCGCAAGTAACGATACGATACGATACACTCGGGACGTGCTTATTGCTTATCTCTCGGGTAATGCCGTAACGAACACGCACAATCGTGATACGGTACGGTTTACCCATATCAGTCAGTCCTGTAATTAGACTAGTGCACGATCTAATTTGACCGGTCATGAAACCCCCACCTACTGTATCATTCAGTACTCGAGTGCAAGTACTGGTACTGTTATTGCTCGAACTGGTAAAAAACTCTTTCGATTCGCTATCTCTGTTGGCCTGTGATAGGTTTAGTTTGAATTGCGTATGGTAGTTACTGAGATCTAACACGTCCTGATGGGCCTATACCGTCATAGGAAAGCAACAACACTTCTCATGACCTTTGTTTCTGAATCTGGAGATAAGGGGACTGCAAAGGTTTTCACGGTACTGATACTGTACTTGCACGGTACTTGCCTTAAGCAAGAGGTATCCGAAAGTGGGGGTTTCGCAAAATATATGGCGCGTATCACAAACTCACAACTCGTATTTTGGAATACTTCCTACCTGGGGCAAGTACAGTATTGCAATAATCCGTTACTGCAATAATCAGGGCAGTGGGCATTCTCCAAACAATTAGACAATTCGCGAGTATTCCTGTGCAACGCAGGGGTGCCGTCCCTAGGCCTAGAAACCTTTACACTTGTTCTTTTTTTTTTTGTCCAGGTAACCACGCCCCTACGGCCAACCGCTAGATTTTTCCGGTGGCGGCGGAATCACCTCCGTCATCTTTATTACGGGCGCCCTCCAGAGGGCGCAATGATATCAACGTATCCTTCAACCAGTCATATAGGTTCTAAAATACGAATACCAGGAGTGGTAAAAACAAACTGGTGATACCATGAGCCCCTAGGTCTACTCCCAATTGTCTGACGTTTGTAAAAACGACTGCTATTGCATATGGGCAAAAAATGGGCCGGAGCCTCAAGATTTTGGTGTTATGCAATAGCAGTCGTTTTTACAAACGTCAGGCAATTGGGAGTACTTGCAGGAGACCCAGTGCTCCTTTCATCAATTGTCATCACGAGCCATCACTCAAGTCCCCTAACCAACCCGTGCTAGCCCCAACTCAAATACCTTGCTCGTTTTGGAAACGCAACCAACTTATGCTTACCCCAGAGTACTCTACAAGTACTCGAGTACTATACGTGTACAATAGTACAACCTGCATGATCCGTTGGTATTCAATCCCTGTTACCGCATCTGCTCCAGCGCTTTCCTCCACTCCTTCCTTCCTTCCTTTTTTTTTAAAAAAATCTGCCATTGCATACCGCCCAGATCCAAGAAAAGGAACAAACCCCGCCAGTATACAATAGCAGTCCTTTTAAAAAAAACGCTTCGACATTGCCAGTACGAGGGCAGTATCATCCCTGTCCGCACGGGGGAGGAGGAAGTGACACGTCCAGTGATTGCGCATTTCCTAGTGATACGCAACCCCCTACAAACTACCCCTCCAACTCTCCTCTGCTCTCCGAAACGTGCCGACGCTATTACGCCGGCCGGTGACCAAAGTACCGGGACATCAGATTTAAACTAGAACAGAGGCAACGACCCGGTGATTAGTGAACCGGGTTCGACCGGCCAAACGCCAGCACAGCCCCATCACACCCTGCCCCCCCCTAACTACTCTGCTACTGCTCGCATCATAAAACCTCACTCGGCATAAAGGAACCCTCCCAGAATCTCCGGATTTTCTCTAAAACTCCCAAAACTCTAATCGATTTAAATTTACCTAACTACACTCCAATACTCGAGAGAGAGAGGGTGAATGAATGAAAAATGAAGAAAAAAGAGATGAATGAAAAAGAGAAAGGATGGCAAAAGAAAATGAGAAGTGGATAATTGGAAAGGAGGAAGGAGGGAGAGAGGAAATGGGGGGGGAACTATCAATGCATGAAAGGAGGGGTTTTCTTTTCTTTTCCAATTGAAAAGAGGGCTCCCCCATTTCCCTTCTTCTGAAGATGATGCACATATTTTTGTTTGCGGTGGGTATTTCTGGGGAGATTTGGGGCTGTGAAGTGAGCGGTGACTTTCCAAAGACTTTTGTTCGCTCTTGAGGGAGGAGGGTTGTTGGAATTTAGGCTCGGAATTGCCTGGAACGGCGAACCCGTTTGCTGGAAGAGTGGCGGTGTTAGTTAAATGATTATTCATATCGGATATCAAGAAGGATGGGAACTCACCCATGGTCCGCCGGGCTATGCGCGCTCGCCACACCATCGACTCCTACAAAACCTCGCTCGTGAACTTCGCTATAGATCTGTTAGTTATCACGCTTTGATAAAATACTAGACATGTTCAACGTACTTTCTCTTCCTTCTAGAGTGAGCGCCATCGGCGTCGATAATATCTGCCGGATTGGGCGGAGCAGAGGGAACAGGATCAGCAGCAGCAGCTTCATGCGTAAGCAACGGGACCTTCTCTTCCAGGGAGCCTTGTTCATGCCTCTTCTCGTACTGGCTTGAGAGGTGCGAGGATGGGCCCCCAGTAGGAGCAGGTGTAGCCCTGGTGTCAGTGGCGCCCTGTCCCTCGTTTTTGTGACGCAAGGCAAGCGGTTTGGTTGGCTGCTGTTGACCTTGTGGGATGGGGGTTGTTGAAGTTGGGGTGGTGGTGGTGGTGGTGGTGTATGAAGTGACGAAACTGGTAGTGGTAGACTGAACGCCCACGGGGCTTGGATCACCACCGTTGCCGGCGTGCTCGTACAACAGGCTGGGTTGGCCCGCACCACCGGCAGCAGGTGGCGTGATTAGGGTATGAGTAACGGTAGTAGTGCTAATGGGGGGGGTTGCAACTAGGTTTTCGGCGCCGGCATACTCGTACTTGAGCACTGGGGGTGGCTGTGTGGGCTGTGGTTGATATACGGTGGTAGTGACTGTCGAGATGTGAGCACTGGACTGCTGGTTTTCGGCCCCAGCGAATTCATATTTCAATGCCGGTCCCCCTCCAGTTGGCTGGGCCGAGGTGTGGACAGTGTTCGTAGACCCGGTCTCAGTGGGTAAGATCGGGGCAGGGATACCCGCGCCAGGATAGTTGTCTCCCGGACCATACTCGTACTTAAGTGAAGGGCCATGAGAAGACCCTGTAGTTGCGCTGGTGGTGGTACGAGAATCGGCAATAACAGGAAGAGCAACAGGATCCTTGCCATCCCCGGAGCTCTCGTAGAGGAGTGCAGGATTAGGGGCTTGGATTACGGTATTTGGAGGCGGGGTGTTTGAAGGTGGGGTGTAAGTGGCGGTAATCGACTTGCTATCAGCCGGGCCGATAGCCGCAGGCTTCTCCGAGGTGGGGCCAACATTCTCGTACAATGGCAAGTCAGCTCCATGCCGGCTGTGGACCTTACGTGTAGGCGGCAGGTCGTGCAAGAGAGGAGCGGCCTTAATCACGGCAGCGTCAGGGTCCTGAGTATCGATGCTCTCGTGAACTAATGTAGGACCAGACCCAGTGGGAGCAGGCAGGCTTGTTGAAGTAGCCGTAGATCCGGTGGTAGTGCGAGTATTCTCATTCACCATGACCACGGGCCCCGGGTTCGGGGGAGGGTATATGTTCGGATAGAAAACAGGGGTATCTATCATGCCACCTACACTCTCGTACAAAAGCTGAGGGGGGACCCAAACTGGTCCCCCGGGCTGCTGCGGGGCTGGCTGCTCGTTGTTTGTTACCGGGGGTGGTGTGGGGACTCTTGTCGTGGTCGAGCTTTTTCTAGATGACGATCTGGAGACACCTACTGTTTCCGGCTTATCACCAGCATTATCCTCGGCCAATTCGTACCGTAGTTCTGGAACGTTATCCTCCTCCTTTTGTTTGGGCTCTACGGTCTTGGTTTTCTGCGGCTTGGTGGATGTAGAAGTCGAAGTCGAAGACGTCTTCTCGGGGTTCAAGCCATTAACCTGCTGACGTCTTGCAAGAGCAGGAACACGCTGAAAAGCAGGGGGCTGGCTACCGGTAGCGTCGAGAGGTTGGGTCAAAGTTGGGCCAGCCGACCCTGGGAGTGGTGGGTTCTGAACCCCAGGGTTCGCCAGTGGTGAAACCTGACCTAGTGGAGTGCTGACAGTTTGACTGAGGGGGGCATTCAAAGAATTAACGACAAATTGTTGGCTAGAGCTACCTGTTGGTGACTGAAGTTCTTGCCCCACAGGGGGCCCCGCTAGAGGGGTGACCGTTGGTTTGATATGGCCGGGAACACTTGTGACGGTACTAGAGACACCTCCTGGGACAATGGAAGTGCCAACATCACCGAGGCCGGTGCTAACTGGCGGCTTGACGGCTTCAGGGCTAGGAGGCGAGGGAACAGGCGCCACTCCAGTTGGCACGCCATTTGCAGATATACCTCCAGGAGAAGGAAGAGCTCCAGGCAGATCTGTATACCCGGTAGCCTTTGGCTTGGGCTTGTTGCTGCTGCTGCCAGTTCTTGACTGAGGCTTGCTATTGGTGTTTTGGTCCTCTTCATGCGCCCCACCAGGCTTCGCTCCAGTCGGTGATGGTGACCCGGGTCCACTGGTAGTTCCAGGCTGTAAGCTTCCGGGTTGCCCTTGACCGACGGGCAGGTGTGTATGCGGTGTTGGCGTAGCGCTGTTGCTAGCAGACCCAGTAGATGGCATTGGCTGGGAGTTGCCACCCGGCACTAGAGGCCGTTTCCCCACTGCCCCGTTCTCTACAGACGGGTTCTGCCCTCCAGCACCAGTTGTTACAGGCACCCCTGGCTGGGTTGTCGCTCCCGGCGGTGTAGTTGTAGTTGGCGGAAGTGCAGACGGAGGTAGGCCTTGTCCGGGTTGCGTCTGCGGTGTAACCGGTTCGGCCCTCTTCCCTAGGTTCGTCTTGTAATGTCCGCCCATGACTAGGTGAGCATCTGTACAACGATTAGTAAATACTAGCAAAATACAGTTATAAGGCATTTACGAACCATCAGCCAAGGGAAGTCCATTTGTGGTAGCAGCTAGTAACAGGATCGCTCCTGTTGTAATGTATCGACCCCACATGAGGAAAGAGCGGGCAGATCCTTCGAGGGTTACAAAAACGCCCCGCCCTCGCGGAAAGGCTTCAAAAAGGAAAGGAAAAGAAAATGCCTATTAAATTAAAAAAATCAAACCCAGTTCGAGTGTGAAAAAGCGTTAAGGAAAGTAAAAAGAACACCAGGTCCTTATGTGAAAGGAACGAAAGTTCTCCAATGACAGAAGAAGACTGGAGACGATGAGGAAATGGGGCAAGAGGAGGGAAAAGTGGCATCTGGTGCTGCCACCGGAACTCTTATATCTCTGCTTGGTCTAAAAGAGAGAAAAAGCTTTCTCCCAAAATTTGCCAGCATTACTCCGGTATAGACAAAGCTATTCTCAGAATCGAAGGACTAGAAAATCGGCCAGACACGCCCGCGCACGCCCGTAAACATTAACGGCCTTTTTTCGGTGAGGTTGCGAATACATTACTTATCGCCGCTGAGTCGGTGAGCCCTCACTGTGGACAAATATCCAGCCGGAATTCTCAGCACCATATTGACATAATAGTTTTATTCAGTAGTGAACCGATTAGTCTTAAGAAGCGCCTTAAGAGCAGTTATCTACTCCGGCCCTAGTCTGTGATAAATACTCGAGGCCAGAGTACGGTAATATTACAGACCCTGGATCCAGAGGTTGGAGGTTGTTGAGGTTAGCCTACACCTAGGGTCCAAATGCCGGAAATCGCATCAGTGATGGTGCGCCACAGAGAGTAGCAACGCAACGCAAAACTCACTACTCAGCACTCACCGCCGGCGACCACAGTAGCACTCAGGACACTCAGCCGAAGAGCACACCAATCCAAAAAGAGTCTCCAGAATTGGAGGCTGCCATACGATCCCTGCCATCATACCAGAGAGAGTACTAGAAAGCAATCCGAAAGTTCAGGAAAGTCCCATGGCCCTCGGCTATACACATTGCGTCCAGCGGTTTACTCACTGCTTAACCCCACCATAGCCAATCACTCGCCAGGATGGTATTCGTTACCGTGACGGCGATACCAAGGCCTTGAAAATCAACCCTCGATTCGCTGAGCTTTTCTAACCTCAAGGCAGGACACTCACCATCTCAGGGTGCGACTTAGCATTGAAGCCAACAGACTAGAATATCTCCCCTTCCTCCCTCACCATGCCATGCGCGATAGAGCACCGCCGACTGATCCTCCAGGTGCTTACACACCCATATACATCTTCCAGTACTCTCCCTAAGTCACCCGGAATATACCCTGATCAGTAAAAGTTATTTCAATAAGGTCCGGTCCGTAGTATAGCAAGACTAAGCCAAATCTATAACAACACCCCTATCCGTACTACTTGTGTAGGCTCCAGGAAGGAAAAAAGGCAAAGTAGGAAATGAAGGGTAAGATGACAGATAGGACCTCGATACCTCACAGATAAGACCGGCTTTTGCGATAAGGAGCACAATAATGACGGTAAGTTCAAGACTCAAAAATATCCCATTATCAGTCGTCCCGAAGGGCCACGGGTAGGTTGGGAGCTCCAGGTGCACGGCAACGTAAGTGAGTGGTGAGTGAGGGAACATGTACCCTGCCTCGCCGATTCTCAATCCCACCGAGCACACACCGGCGGCCTACCCAGAGCCTAAACACAATGCACAACCCACTCCCATCGCAACATCAGCCATCTATCCACCTTAGCCTCCACTCTCGTCGTATTATCACCCTACAACACCGCAAATCCCAACTAACACCTTACTATCCTCTCTAACGCAGTACTTAAACTCCATTCCCAGACCCAAATACCCTCCTCCCTCCTTCCTCCATTGTCACCGCTCATTGCCCACCACCACCACCAGCCTACACATTCATTCATTCATCCATTCATCCATCCATACACACAAAAAACCCAGAGTTGATCTCAGGCCATCACACACAGCGAAAACAAAATATGTTCTCCCGCAACCTCTTCTCCTCAGCAGTCTTAGCGTTCGCCATCTTCGCCGCCATCGCTAGCGCAGCTCCCGTCGCGAACCCGGAACCAGAGCCGTGTGGAGGGGAGGAGTTGGCGAAAAGAGCTGAGGTGATTACCATGGATCCGCTTCCTCTTCCTCCGCGTGGGGATTAAGTTAAGAGATAAGGTCAGTTTGTTAGCTAAGTACTGACGTGTTTGTGTGTAGGTGTACGCTAATACTGATTAGAAGGGCTAGGCGCGGATGGGTTGAGGGGGCGGAGGAAAGACGTGGAGAAGGAAGGATAGGGAGGAGAAATTTCTTTCTTTTCCTCCTACTTCCTCTTGGAGATTTGTTTCGGCGAGATGAATACACTTTTGATACCTCTATATTTCCGTACTTTTGTGCAAATAAAATGTGAATCCGGGATTGCATGAGTCAGAACATCCGGTACGAGCACCCCAGGACACCCGAGGGCGGCACTCTGGTGAGCCGGCGGCCCAGTGCGGCGTGAGTGATGTCGAGTGAATTCACCGGTAAAGCGATGGCCCGGTCTGCTCATGTAATCGCCCCAGGGAAATCGGAGCAAAGTAGGTCATAACTGCACCGCCGCCCCACCCCCACTTAGTGGCAGTAGGAAGCCGACTGGCCACGATATATTAGCTCCTGCAAGGTACGGTGCCGGTATGTGCTAAAATAACCGAGCGATATAATATGACGATGAGCAGAGCCCAGCACCTTGCTTCCCACTTCTAAGGATCGTAGAGAATACGGAGCCGCTCCCATTGCCTCAAGTAAGCTCAACTCAAGGTATTAAGTAGGCCATAATATGATGCGAGAAGTACTAGAATAATTAGACCTCACACCAGGACTTTGTAGTGGTCTCTCCTAATAAGGCCTCACATATTTCCTTCTTTTTATAATATGACATTATCCCAGCGGAGGGCTGAAAGCCACCTCTTCTTTTTTTCGCGGTGTCTCTCCCACTTAACCAAGGAGGGGAAGTCTAGACGCCTCAGCGTGAGGTTCAACTATCCCGGCCACTACTGCACCCGCGCCAAACAGAGAGTAGAACCCCACTCCGTCACCGCTGCCTATGGCAATATCCTCAACCCCGATTGGTTCATTGATTTTTCTTGTATCCCAAGATCAGCCAGTTGCAGGACTCTGCCACCATCACAACTACCGTATTTCGTACCCAAAAAATGCACAGCCGACCGACGAGAGAAATGTACTTTCCCTCGCTGGAGTAACTCCTGGTCCCTTTCCTCGATAATCGCTCTCCCCTGAGCCCAAATAGAGAAGAACTAATTAGCGCACGAAATCAATAGGAGCCGAACAAAACACCTACAGCAGCAGGCATCTCCACTAGTCCCAACATTCAAATCCACCCAGCACCACAACGCCGCCAACTTCAAACCAACCAACCAAACAACAATCACCACCTCCACTCCGCTGTCCCCCAACTCTTTCTCCACCCCCTCTACTGCCCTCTCTCCGCCCTTCCCCACAACGCAAACATCGTGGTGTCTCACTCGTGACGTTTGTGCGTTTCCATTGCTCGCGGGTTCCGGATCCCTGGGGATTGGGGTTTTGCTATGGTTAACTAATCCAGGCTACTGTGTTGCACTGTACCAAGATTGAATCAACCCTGTGAAGACAAGACGACCCAGGATGGATACGCGCTCCCGGAAAACACGAGTAAATCCGGGAGGGGGGCAAGAATGTGAAATCCATATCCTTCCCAAACCGCCCCCGGATCAACGTGCGAGGGAGTGGGGGGAGAGCGAGATCATGGATCATCACTCTGTGGGATGGTTAGCGAGCGAATGAATCAACAAGGAAACAATAAGCAAAAAAAAAAACAAGCACTTTACGAATGGTACAAAGAGTTGAATTGGTCCAAATATATCATACCAAAAAGCTCAGGAAGGTAGTTTGTTTCATAATTAGCACAAACTAAATCAAACTCCTTCCCTTCCCTTCCCCTGCCAGGCCTCCCAAGCAACACCAGTCCCCCATTTTCCGACAAATACAAGCGCAAGTGCCAAAAAATAAAATAAACTTTTAGAATCGATACAATAAAGCAAAGTAAAGTAGAGGGGTATAAGGAAACATTTCAAAAACATAATATAGAAAGGCAAAGATAAAATTTTTTGAACATTTTCCGTAATATCGCCACCCTCAAATAAAACAAGTGAAAAGGGGAAAAAAAAGATGAGGAAGAGGAAACCAAATACGCCATTTCACCACCCGTCCTTTGCCCCCTTCAGAGCACCTTTCAGCTCACGCGCAATACATTCCACGCCACATGCACCTGCTCCAACCCAACAAAGATGGATCCACTTCGAGATGTGTGAAAGGAAAGGAAAAAACAAAAATAGGAAAAACCGCCTGAGCCCAGCCGCAACATGGAAAATATTTACTTCGATCCGAGACAAGGAATTAATAGTGTACAGGTTTGTCGGGGATACCGGGATCAGGCGGGGCGACCGGAAGTAGTAGTAGAAAGTCGTAAAATACTAATTTTGTACTTGAATAAGCAAAAGGTGGTATCGCGGAAGCAAAACAATATAGATGCCGACACACTGGAGGGACAGTGTAGCGCTGGGTCGAAGGATCGCTTTTTTCTCTTTTTGTCCGATAAACCGTAGAAAGAAAACCCAAAAACGGTGACGCCGATAAAATATGTAGCACAATAGAAGAAAACCCCAGTTCTAATAACCGAAAATTAATAGGATGGCCGAGTTCTCTTCGTACAGAGATCGGGGTAGCTTGCCTGATAATCCGTCCAACTTCTACAGATCGAGCAACGTCATCTTAGATTACTTGTAGCAAAACCGAAAGGAGAGTTAAACTGTTTCATGAAAACATCCGTTAGACCACCCATGCTACTCGGAGGAGTCGGCTCCATATTAAACATCGATTCGAATGAGGGATCGATCAATCTGACATTATTATTATTGTAAATCCCATGCTGCTGTAATGGAGACCCCCGCAGCATTCCTCCCATCATTTCACTGCCAACCCCGTCTGCTGTTGTAGATTGATTTTCGAGTCCGCTTTGAGTGTCGTCTTCTGTACTCTCGAGTAGTTCGGCGTCATATTCCTGCTCTAAATTCAAACAGAGTCAATCTAGGATGGCCGGGCTCTTTCATAACATAAGATAAATGGGAAGTACGCGGGGTAGCTTGCCGAGCTCTTCCATATGCGCCTGGTAAGGCGAAGGATAAAAATTCTGCATTGGAATTCCCGGATGCTGAAATTCTGAAGGAGCCGTAGGTGTCGTCACCACACTCTGTGGGATCTGGTACGCAGATGCATCTGGGGGTGTAGGGATAGCAATTGACGGTGAATTGTTTCGCGAGTTCGGTGGCATTATAGGGCTAGTCTTGATAAATAGCGACTCGGGCGAAGGGTTAATCGATGGTCGTTTTTGCTGCTGTTGGGGCTGTGCAATCATTGGTCTATGCATATGCTGCTGTTGGAGGGTCGCCTGTTGCTGTTGGGAGGGAATGGGTCGAGAGATCGACTGGGGTGCGGCGGGCTGTGGTCTGTCGTCATATTGGGCAAAGGCCTTCAACTCGGCAGCGACATTTATCCCCTTCTCCAACAGTATCCTCTCCAACAACGAATTCTTGTAACGAAGCATAAGCACCTCATCAGCGGCATTCCGTGATGATTGCTGTAAACTAGACAAGCTTTCTTCTTGATGCTTAATGGTTGCTTCCAAATGCTTAATATATTCGGTTCGTCTCTCGCGGAAAGCTAATTTGATGTGTCAAAAGATTTGCCAAAAGATAGGTTATATTTTCCATGACACATAGGAATTCTAGGAACGCCATAGTATAAAGGGGAGAGAATTGGTGTGTCAAAGGGAAAAAAGGGACTTATAAAATATCGACGTACCAGCTTGGGCAGCTCTGTTCCTCATCTTCCTTTCTTCCTGGGTTGCGTAGACCGGCTTTCTACCACCCTTCCGCCTGGGAGTCGGAAACTGAGTCTGCTGGGCCATCGTTGTCGGCTCTGGCGAAGACGCTGAAGATGCAGATGACGCAGAGGAATGGGGAGGGGATGTTTTTACGGCGGCGGCCATGAGATGGATTGGCGAGGGGGAGCAGCGGGAATATGTATGAATGATGGCAGGAGATGCTCAAGAAAAGTTTTCAGGAATGATGTGATCATAAATCATGGAAATGAACCAGGGAAAGAACACGGAAGGATGAACTATTGAAGAAACCAGGAGTGGAAAAAAGTGGGGAAAGGCCTTTTTCTCCTCTCTTCTTTTGCAGCAAGCGTAGCTCAGCCTTTGTAAGTGCAACGTGGGTTTGGGCGTTTTTTTCTTTTCTTTTCTTTTCCTCTTCCTGGCTTCTTTTTTTTTCCTGTCCTTCTCACTCTTTGCAGGAGTGGTACGGTGGGCAGTAATAAAACGCGAAACCACCAAAGAGTTGAAAAAGTAAAGAAGGAGGTACGGCAGTGGGAAATGGAAAGGAGCGTGAACAGAAAATAGAAAAAAAGAAAGCAATGGGGGGAATCCTTTTCTTTTCACCTCTTTGGATTTGACTCTTGTCAGAGGCGCTTTGTATTCTGTCTCGAGTTGACACTAACTTTGACCTTCGCGGATATTTTTGTTGGAAGGATTCGTTGTGCTCAGTGCCTTCAAATACACTACTAAAGCACTAGAACGGTAGGGAATATGCTCTGTTCGTAAAGTCTGGGGAACAGCGGTGTGGGAACGGGTAAAAAGCATACAGGAACTTGGACAGTTGCCGTACGAGTTACCATTATGGTCACCCGGGGGAGGGGGGCATGCAAGGCAGGTATAGATGCTTCGACACAAGTAAGGACCGACACCTGAATCAGCCCAAACTCTTGGAAGGACTGTGGGTGCATTGGAGCCACAGAATGATCAAGGAGTTGAAGATCAAAAGAACAGTGTTCTACGACGAGGATCCAAAGCCCAGCAACCATCCAGAGGATAGGACACTCTCTTCCACTCCGGCACTACCCAAAATAGCTACTCAAGTACATGTCTAACATCACCGCCATCCTCATCATCACCACCACCACCACCATTGCTACCTTACCGTAAGGTAGAAAAGCACACTCAAGCTCTCCAGAAGATATGGCATTTTCACGCCCACCAATATCATATTGATATCATACTTCCCAATACCAGCCCCGGCACTAAGAGGCAATAAACACCCCAATATATCTTTAATTCGATCAAAATATATCAATCTCTCGAGCTCTTTCGCTTCATCAACCCATAGAAAAGCCACACAACACACCCAACCAGCAGATGTCCTGTCGCCGACCATATTGATTGAATGGAGGACGCGGGCCAACAGAAAACGGAAAACATATCCGGCTACAAGCTTGCTCCCAAGGCCCTTCTCCCAGGGAATCGGTCCTCTTCGATTTTTCTATTTTTTTTTTTTTTTTTTTCCCCCTCTCTCCCCACTCGAGCTAATTGAGTTGCAGGCAGGCGGTATCCCACCTAGGCGTCACGAGAGTGGCGGCCTCCTCCGATGCCCAGCCAAAGAAGAAAAAACTAG
>Ga0307507_10000753_pt1 | contig 71586 bp, 14 predicted proteins | sample 7_EM_MG_FD_207223 | JGI IMG/M metagenome (GOLD analysis project Ga0307507, IMG submission 207223) | Populus trichocarpa ectomycorrhiza microbial communities from riparian zone in the Pacific Northwest, United States - 7_EM | ecosystem: Host-associated > Plants > Roots > Unclassified | place... | reverse complement strand
AATCAACCCCCTCCTTAGGCACCGCGATCCTTACGATCCTCTGCTTTCGACACCTATTAGACAAGAACAAATCCATCAGTTAATAGGCCAATTAAGTGCACTTAGGTGTTACCGACATTGATCAATATCGGTAACACCTAAGTGCACTTAATTGGCCTATTAACTGATGGATTTGTCTGGTGTTCAATAGGTGTCGAAAGCAGAGGATCGTAAGGATCGCGGTGCCTAAGTAGGGGGTTGATTAGTCACTATAAGGATAACTAATCAAAGACACAACAACGACACGTCAACGACACGTAACCACGTAACTTCTGTCCATATATTCCGACAGAAAGAATTAATAGAATTGGAGTAGCTAAGGTTAAGTTACCCTTAATTAAATAATTTTTAGGGGAGAAGTTAAAACTTAAAGGATTCCTTATGTAAATGCACTTTAAGGTTATGCAGGAAGGAGCTAAGCTGGCTACACCTATAGACCAAGTAGCGTACGCAGGACTGCTCTTAACAGGAAGAGCACTTAAGTAGTTTAAACCTTACCTTACGGAGATATAGGTAAATGGAATAATAACTACTAACTAAAACATATGGTTTATGTTTATAAGTTAGAATGGGTTTACAGAAAGGTTAATATAAATATTTAGTAATTTAGAGGCATTAACTACTATAGAACAAATGTAACGGAACCTTGTAGCAGGAACTACGGTGGGTCCTATTATTAGGCTAGGTATATAGGTAAGAACAGTATTAACAACGTAATAATAACTAGTAGAGTGGTTGCCTAATAGATTAACTCTAATTATATTCTAAGATTTACTACAAGGAGAGAACTATCTACGGTAGGGACTAAGGTCCTTTAAATACACAACTATACTCCTAAGAAATCCTCTCTTGTATATAAGGTACGTGTTATACGTATTATACATAAACATACACTATGTATACTCTATACACTATGTATAATATTATGTAACTCGCTTACTATTCCTTATTATATAGTTCCACCGGATCTATTCTAGACTGTGCCTATATTAACCAACTAGCTTCCTATAACTCTTCCTTAAGTAGTTATAATATTGTACTTAAAGCGTCTGTAACACCATCTCCATCCTCTTTATCTTTGTCCTTAAAGATTCCTAATATCTCTAAGTCATCTACTAGAGGTGTAATGTCCGTTTAATTAGTCTAGTTAATATCCCTACTTATTATACCTAAAGCTTCTTCTTCTTTATAAGCGTAATGTTGTGCTCGCACTATGGCTACCATACTATTGCTTAGTAAGATAATGTTATCTCTATATTCTTATTATGCGAAAGCGGGGTTGGTATATATTATAATAGCGAGTCCCTTATCTTAATAACCCTTATTTTACTTAGAGTGCACTAAAGCAAACATTTAGTTATTCTATAACGTTTGCTCTATTTCTAATGCTAAGTATATACGCCCTATAACTCTTAACAGTTTTTAAGTTCCCTAAGTAACTTATTATAGGGTCTTATATTTAATCTACCACTATAAAGCTTAAGTCTAAGTTGGCCGCTATACGCGCCAAACTCTACTATTCTACTAAAGAGACCGCTTGGGCCCTTAAGGCTTAACGTCGCTCCTTTAAGTCTTAGTAGGTTGCGTTCGCTCAGTTAACCCGTCTTAAGAAAGTTTATAAGAAGGTTTATTCCAAGGAGTAGAAACTGGTTTAATAGGGTCTTAATAAGTTAGGTAATAAAAGGACTAGCTTTCCTCCTATAAGGGAAACAACTCTAAGTAGCTCAGCAATTGCTCCTCTTAGGTCCCCCTTAGGTAACTTATTTTTTAGCAATCCTTCTTTGTTAATATTGCCTAACCTACTTTCTTTTAATACTCCTATACCTTTCCTATAGCGTTCTCTAGGTTGCTTAGTGGTTCCTAGGTAGTCTTACTATAGCCTATCTACTTTACTTTATACTATATTTTGTTATCTACGTCCTTATAACTGATAATCTTTAAAACTTGCTACTTGTCTTCTTCTTGCCCTCTATACGTGTCTACCTTATAGACTAGTGGCTTAATATCTCCGTATACTAGTTCTAGCACCGCAATATATTATATAGGGTAGATCTTTATTTTGGCTAGTAGGTTTAACTTATATATAACTAATAAAATTCTTTACTTAACTTTAAAAGGTCCTAGTCTAACATAGTCCAACTTTTTACTTAGTCGTTAACTCTTAAAATTTTTATATAGTAGCTATACTTTATCTCCCTCCTTAAGATCTGGTCCCTTAGATCTCTTAGCATTGTAGTACTTTTTTATCCTTTACTATACTAGCTTAGCTGTTTCTATAAGGTCTATATAAAGATTCATTAACGTCTCTATTCTTTGTTTAGCTGTGCTACTTGTCTTTTTTTACTTAATATAGCGATAACAATATTCTTGGTTCATATCCGTAATTTACCTTAAATAGTAATATCCCCATTCCTTCTTATAGTGTTGTATTGTATGTAAACTATATAACTAGTAATAATAATACCCAATTATTCTGTGCCTAATTAATATAATGCTTTAGATACTGTTCCAGTGTCTAGTTTAGTCTTTCCGTTTATCCATCCGTCTGCGGATAATACGCTATGGAGGTTACTACGCAAACTCCTTATTCTACTAGAAATACTTCCTAAAACACTACTATAAATCTTAGATCTCTGTCTAATATAATCTTATCTAGTGCTCCGTGCCTTATAAATACTTCCTTTATATAGATTCTAGCGACATCTTCTACTAATATCTCTTTAGTGCATGCTATAAAGTATCCCCACTTTATAAGCTTGTCTACTATTACTAAAATCGCGTTATAATCTTGTCCTATAATAGGATCTTTTAACTTTAGTAACTTAATAATAAAGTCCTATAATATAACCTCCTATGGTCTTCCTAGTATTTTAACAGGTTATAGCCCTCTATACGGCTTATACCTTGTTAGTTTATTCCTTTAGCAATCTAGATATTCTTTTACTACTTATCTTACTAGTCCCCAGATTCCTTAAATAATATACTCCTTTTAAAGTCTTAACACTAAGCCTATAGCTCCGTTGTGTCCTTATATTATTCCCTTATAGAATTCCTTAACAAATTCCTCTATAATAGACTTAGGCATATACATTACTTCTCTATTTTTATATTGCTCTAAGTCTAGATCCTCTGCCTATGCTTCTTAGATTCTTTGTATCTAATTACTCTCTAGTAACTTATAGATCTAACTTTCTTTAGTTACTATAATCTTTGGATAGTTATACCTAATTAATCTATCTTAATCCCTTTGCAACAAAGCTCCTAATAGCTTTTTATTACTTTGTAGTTCAGCCTTTCTGCTTAAAGCGTCTGCTTGTGCATTATCTATACCCCTAGTATGCTAAATTTCGAAATAATATTCTATAAGCATTTCCGCCTATCTAACCTGTCTTTAGTTGAGTTCCTTTATTATTAGGAATCCTATAAGGTTCTTATAGTCCGTCTTAACCATAAATGGTTTCTCTATGCCTTATAAGAATACTCTCCATTTCTTAAGTGCTGTAACTATGCCTAACAACTCCTTGTTGTAGATATTGTAGTTTAACTTAGGTGGTGTTATTTTCCGACTATAGTACGCTATTAGGTGCCATGCGTCCTGGTGCTTCTATAGTAAGTATACTCCTAGTGCAAAGTCTAATACGTTTATCTTAACAACCGTTTCTAACTTTGGTTAATAGATCTTAAGAACTAGCTCTTAGGTAAACAACTCTTTAAGTTCCTAGAATAGCTCCTTTTATTTACTACCCTAAACCTATAGTTCCTCTTTCTTTATTAGCCTTATAAATGGCTTAATACTTTTTAACTATTATGCTATAAACCTCCTATAGTAGTTATAAAACCCTAGAAACAACCTTAACTATATAACATTCTCTGGTTCTTGCCAACTTACTATAGCTTCGACTTTCTTTAGGTCCATATTAATCTTTCCTAGTTTAATAATAAATCCTAGAAAATTAGTTTTTCTTATAAAGAACTTATATTTCTTAATTGCTACTAGCATCTGTTTTTCCTATAGTCTCTTTAAGACCTATTTAATATGTTCTCTATATTCTTTCTCACTTTCTAAGTAAATAATAATATTGTTAAGGTATACCATAATAAATTTATCTAGGTATTCTCCTAATACACTATTAATTCACTTCTGGAACATTACTAGTGCGTTTATAAGCCCAAATTATATAACTAATAGTTTATATAGTTCTTCCTTTAACCTAAAGGCTGCCTTCTATTCGTTGCCTTTCTTGATCCTAATCTAATGGTACGCCCATCTTAGATCTATCTTTATAAAGATCTTTACGTTACCTATCCTGTCTTGGATTTCGCTAATTAAGGGTAAAGGATACCTATCCTTCCTAGTAATGCTGTTTAACTATCTATAGTCTATACACATCCTAAGTTTTCCGTTTTTCTTTAGGATAAACAATACTAGATATTCTGCTAATAACTATAACGGTCTAATATATCCCTTGCGTAAGTTCTCCTGGATAAACTCCTTAAGCGCTACTAACTCTGTTTTAGTAAGCTTATAAATTGGAAAGAACTTTAAACTTATTCCCTTTTCTAATTCTATCTTATGGTCCTATGCTGCATGCTTTAACAGCCTTTTACTTTCTAGTAACCATAACTTTTTGCCATACTTGTGGTATCTTTTTGGTATATAACTTAAGCCTCGCTTAGTCTCTTCGTATATCGCTCCAACTTAGTACTATACCAACTTAGTTTACTGTCGCACTTTACGCTATTAAGTATTCTTAATATTAACCTAACCTGTAACCTAATTAATCTTTAGATTGTATTCCTGTAACTAAGGCATTCCTAGTATCGCCTTATCTTATCCTAATAGTAGGATATTAAAAGACATTCTAACTAGTCTTCCTTTAATGGTTAACTAAATAGGTCCTATTTTAAGATTAATAATGCCTTCTCTATAGGCTATCTGATCTCCTAAAATTGTTATAAGTGGATATAGGTGTTCCTTTTGTCTATATAGTAACCCCATCCTTTTTACTGCTTTTGGTAATATGTAGTTCCTAGTTACTCCACTATCTATTAACGCTTTAAACTGCTGATCTTGCCACTTAACTTATAAATTTAGGTGTTGTTCTTAAATTCCTTTAAGGGTTTAAGGCTCTAATACTAGTTCCCTCTAGTTCTATACACCTCCCCTTTTCCTAACTGTTGGCTGCTAGATCCTACCTATACTTAGTCCAACTTTAGCTAATATTTAGTTTATTTCTTTTTCTCTACGTGCTATAGATAAGTGTTCTCTAGGCACTCCCACCACTATTATCTATTTAGGTATTCTTCCGTAAGGAATCTTCCTAGTTAAAGTATTAAGTCCCCTTAACCTTGTACTTCTACTAGGTGCCATTTATATATATACTTAGCATTTCTAAACCGCTTTTCCTCTAGTGCCTAATATATCCTTACTAGGTACTTCTGGTTCTTATCTTTTAGTGCTCTATGTATATTATATATATTATCCACATAAGCTATCCATAATAGTATATAATACGCTATATGTTTTAGGTTAACTCTTAGTTTATCTTTATCCTTAAGTTTAAACTTATACCTAGTCAACCTAACCACTGGTATCTCTACTATAGGTACTAAGATTTATTGCTTACTTTTCTAGTCCCTAGATCCCTCTTCTAGGTTCCTTAACGTTATAATTAATACTCCTTTAATATAACTTATGCGTTTCTCCGTAATAGGTTAGTCTTAGACAACTTTTTCATCTAGCTACATATAAAAGTCTTTCCATTTATTATTGTGTTGTTGCCTATACCACTTTCCGTACAACTGGTTTAGTATGTATGGTTTATCTATTAGAAAGTACCTTGTTATTACTATATTATAATATCCTTTGGTATATCTTTCTTCGAACCTAGTTAGGATATCTAGATCCTCTTCTTATTCTAGTTTATCTAACCATTTTGCCCTAGGTGTCCCTATACTTGGCCTATTAATAACTCTTCGTACGGGTGCTCTATCCTTTATACAACCTAGCATAGCTAACCTCTTGTCTAGCTTTTACTCTTACTATGCGATAATTCTTATTCTAAACTTATTTATAGTTTCTTGTTTTCTATGTCTTATAGCTAGATCTTTGTAGTCGTCTTACTTTTTAATTCTAGTATTAACTGTTCGATCTTTAGGCTAAACACTATATTTATCTAGAATTGCTGACGTTCTTATTTGTTCCCTAAACTTGTAGTTCTTAAACTTGCGTCCTATACTTATTCGTTTATCTGTAAACTAAGTAGCTGCCCTTTCCTATTGGTTTTTGTCTATTATAGGTCCTTAGGTGTATCTTATCTTATCTTAAAAATCTTAAGCTTCTCTTATCTCTTCTTAAGAATCTTAAGCCTGTGGCCTTTTACCTTTATTAAGTAATAAGCTAGCACTAGTAGTTGTTTACTTGCTTAGTTTCCTCTAAACATTACTTCTTTTGTTTTATAAAGCGATGGAAATTGTATCCTATAGTATTATAGCATCCATTATTAAACCCTATTCTATAATGGTTTTAGTCTCTGCTTCTATTTTAACTTCTCTAAGGTCTGTACGCTTTTAGTAAGCTACCTTTATTGCCTTATTATTGGTAAATACTTTGCCTATATTAAACTTATTATCTTTAATGTCTAATCTGCGAGCTAGTTTATTAGTTCCTTTAAACTTAGATAATAATAGCTCCTATAGCTAATAGCTTGCGCCGTACTTAGTATCCTCATAAATTTGGTATACGTTGTTATAATAATACGTAAAACTATTAATTAAATATTCTTTTATTCCTTATAGTATACCATTGTCCCTCTGTATATACGTGTTATCTGCTGGCCTTATTCCCTTTACTATATAGTTACCCTAACCACCTCTATAGTCTCTGGCGAAATAACCTTGTTTTCCGCAATTTATATAAGCCCTATCTTTAAACTACTTTTCTTGCTATAGAGTCCGCCTAAATATCTTCTACTACTGAGATCCCTAGTTTAGCCTCTACTCTTAGGTCCTTTAATTACTAGATCCTTAACCTCTAGGTTTCTATAGTTTCTTTTCCCATCTTTAGGTTTCTTTAGTACCGCTTAGGTCCATTAGCTCTGCGCCATTTTATAGTTTTTAACTCTATATCTGTTGTTGCGTACTCTGCGCCTTATATAACTATAGAACTCTGTTTTACCCTCTCTTAGCTTATTCCCTTTAATAGATCCTATTATTAATCTTTATTAACTGGTCTATTAACTCTCTTAGAGTATCCGCATCTTTTATTAGAATAATTGCGTCCTAGACTTTAGCCTTAAGTCCCTATTTATACTATACTATAAGCGCCCTGTTATTCCACTTAACCTATATGGCTAGTGTTTAAAACTGCGTTGTATACTTAATTGTTAAAGTGCGTTATACTAAGTTCTGAAGCTTTTATTCCGCTGTAGTTATGGCCTCTAGGTCTCTAAATATCTGCGTTAGTTATTCCGTAAACCCATTCTAACTGGCAAATATATACCGTACGTCCTGGTTTATAGTTGTTATGCCATTGGCCTATATTTCCGTAAGGTATAGTTTAAACCACTTAAGTGCCCTCCCTGTTAGGAACAATCCTATATAGGCTACTTAATCCAGTAATATTACTAACTTCGCTCCTTTCTGTATTACCTTAAAGTACATCTATAATAGAAATCCCTTAAGCTTTAACTTTTCTCCTAAAAACCGTTTAATTAAAGGTAGTTTGATTTTCACTACTCCAATTCTATTAATACGTTCTTTAAGTATCCTACTATTATCTTATAAGTGATTAACCATTTCCTATAACTAACCTCGCGTAACCACCTAAGAATCCGTATCTACTATACTAGTGTCTCCTGGTCCTGAGGTTATGGCTACCATTAACGTTATTATAACTAGTGCTTTGGGTGGCATATTATTCGATCTTGTTTAATACCGTAATCTTAGTAGTAAATGTATAACGGAACCTTATAGCAGGAACTACAGTGGGTCCTATTATTAGGCTAGGTATGTAGGTAAGAACAGTATCAACAACATAATAATAACTAGTGGAGTAGTTGCCTAATAGATTAACTCTAATTATATTCTAAGATTTACTATAAGGAGAGAACTATCTACAGTAGGGACTAAGGTCCTTTAAATACATAACTATACTCCTAAGAAATCCTCTTTTGTACGTGAGGTACGTGTTATACGTATTATACGTAGACGTACACTACGTATACTCCATACACTACGTATAACATTATATAACTCGCTTACCATTCCTCGTTATATAGTTCTACCAGATCTATCCTGGACCGTGCCTGTATTAACTAACTAGCTTCCTGCGACTCTTCCCCAAGTAGTTGTAACATTGTACTTAAAGCGTCCGTAATAACAAAAGCTACAGAACCTAGTACAACGCACTTTAGTAATTAAGTATACAACACAGTTTTAGATACTTGTAATATAAGTTAAGTAGAATAATAAGGCGCTTATGGCATAGTATAAATAGGGACTTAAGGCTAAAGTCTAGGATATAATTATCCTAATAGAAGATATAGATACTTTAAAAGAGTTAATAGATTAAGCAATAAAGATTAATAATAGGATCTATTAAAGAGAACAAGCTAAGAAAGGGTAAGATAGAGTTTTATAGTTGTATAAGGCGCAGAGCATATATTAACCGACACAGAATTAAAAACTATAGAATGGCGCAGAGCTAATAGACCTAAGTGGTACTAAAGAATCTAGAAAATGGAATAAGAAACTATAGAAACCTAGAGGTTAAGGATTAAGTAATTATAAAACTAGGGAGCAGAGGCTAAACCAGGGATCTTAGCAGTAGAAGACGTTTAGGCGGACTCTATAATAAAAAAAATGGGTTAAAAAAGGATCTTATATAAATTGCGGAAGATAGGGTTATTTCGCCAAAGACTATAAAGGTAGTTAGAGTAACCACGCGGTAAAAGGCACTAGGTTGTTAGAGTATAATAACGTAAATATAGGGATGTTGCGCGGGATTAAGGAGTGTTCGATTAAGCACTTTACGTTTTATTACAATAATATATACCAAATTTATAAGGACGCTAAGTACGGCGTAAGCTATTAGCTATAGGAGCTAGAGTTAAGAGGACTTAAGGGAACTATAGAGTTAGATAAAGAATAAAATTAACTCTATAAGCTAGATTAAGATATTACAGTAACATATAGATAAAGATTAGTAACAATAATAATAGAGTTAGAGTACTTATTAATTAACAGCAATAAGGACGAAAAAGAGGCTAACTAGGGGTACTTAAACCTTAATAACGCACAAGAAGTAGAGACTGAGACCACTATAGAATATGGTTTAGTAACGGGTATTATAACACTATTAGATACAGCATCTATTGCTTTATAAGATAGAAGGAGTAATATCTAAAGACAATTAAGTAAGTAGATAACTGCTAGTGCTAGCTTACTACTTAATAAAGGCAAAAGGCCAAAGGCTTAAGATTCTTAAGAAGAGATAAAACACTTAAAATTCTTAAGATAAGATAAGATACACCTAAAAACCTATAACAGATAAAAACTAATAGGAAAGGGTAGTAGCTTAGTTCAGTAATAAATAAATAAGTATAGGACGCAAGTTTAAGAACTACAAGTTTAGGGAATAAGTAAAGACGTTATTTCTAGGTAAACGTAGTATTTAGCTTAAAGATTAAAAAGTTAATATGGAGATTAAGAAGCAAGACAATTTTAAGGATCTAACTACAAGACGTAGAAAGCAAGAAACTATAGATAAGTTTAGGCAAAGAATTATCGCATAGCAAGAGCAGAAGCTAGACAAGAGATTAACTATACTAGGACATATAAGGGACAGAGTACCTATATAAAGAATTACTAATAGGCCTAAGGCAGGGACGCCTAGAGTAAAGTGGTTAGACAAACTGGAGTAAGAAGAGGATTTAAAAATCCTAACTAGGTTTAAAGAAAGATATACTAAAGGTTGTTATAACGCAGTAATAATAAGGTACTTTTTAACGGATAAACTATATACACTAAACCAGTTGTATGGAAAGTGGTATAGGTAAAGACATAATAACAAATGGGAAGATTTCTATATATAGCTAGATAAAAAAGTTATCTAAGACTAACCTATTACTAAGAAACACATAAATTATATTAAAGGAGTATTAATTATAATATTAAGGAACCTAGAAGAAGGATCTAGGGACTAGAAAAGTAAGAGATAAGTCTTAGTACCCCCAAATAAAAGACTAACAGTTAGGTTAGCCAGATAAAGGTTTAAACTTAAGGGTAAAGACAAACTAAGAGTTAACCTAAGTCACTTAGCGTATTATATACTATTATAAATAGCTTATATGGATAATATATGCAATATATATTAAGCACCTAAGGACAAAACCCGGAAGTATCTAACTAGAATGTATTAGGCACCGGATAAAAAGAAATACAGAGATGCTAAGTATATATATAAATAGCACCTAGTAGAAGTATAGAGTTAAGGGGACCTAATACTTTAACCAGGAAGATTCCTTACGGAAGAATGCCTAGATGGATAATAGTGGTGGGAATACCTAGAGAACACTTATCTATAGTATATAGAGGAAAAGAAATAAACTAAGTATTAGCTAAAGGAGGACTAAGTATAAGTAGAATCTAACAGCCAATAGTTAGAAAAAGGGGAGGCCTATAGAACCAGAGGGAGCTAGTAGTAGAGCCTTAGACCCTTAAAGAAATTTAAAGAAGATACCTAAATTTAAGAATTAAGTAGCAGGATTAGCAGTTTAAAGTATTAGTAGATAGTGGAGCTATAAGGAACCACATATTACTAATAGTAGTAAAAAGAATAGGGTTACTATATAGACAGAAGGAACACCTATATCTACTTATAATAATTTTAGGAGATCTAATAGCCTATAGAGGAGGCATTATTAATCTTAAAATGGGACCTATTTAGTTAACTATTAAAGGAAGGCAAGTTAAAATGTCTTTTAATATCCTACTATTAGGGAAGGATAAGGCGATACTAAAAATACCTTAATTATAGGAATATAATCTAAGGATTAATTAGGTTATAGGTTAGGTTAATATTAAAGACACGTAATAATATAAGATATAATAGCAAACTAAGATGGTATAGTACTAGGTTAGAGTAATATACAAAGAGACTAAGTAAGGCTTAAGTTATATACCAAAGAGATACTATAAGTATGGTAAAAAGCTATAGTCACTAGAAAGTAAAAAGCTGTTAAAGTATACAGTATAGGACTATAAAATAGAATTAAAACTGGGAACTAGTCTAAAGTTCTTTTTAATCTATAAGCTTACTAAAACTAAGTTAGTGGCGCTTAAGAAGTTTATCCAGGAGAACTTATAAAAGGGATATATTAGACCGTTATAGTTATTAGCAGGATATCCAGTACTGTTTATTCTAAAGAAAAATGGAAAACTTAGGATGTGCATTAACTACCAATAGTTAAATAGTATCACTAGGAAGGATAGGTATTCTTTACCCTTAATTAGCGAAATCTAAGACAGGATAGGCAACGCAAAGATCTTTATAAAGATAGATCTAAGATAGGCGTACTATTAGATTAGGATTAAGGAAGGCAACAAATAGAAGGCAGCCTTTAGGTTAAAGAAAGGACTATATAAACCATTAGTAATGCAGTTTGGGCTTATAAATATACTAGCAACGTTTTAAAAACAAATTAATAGTGTGTTAGAAGAACACCTTAATAAGTTTATTATAGTATACCTTAATAATATTATCATCTACTTAATAAGTAAGGAAGAACATAGAGAATATATTAAGTAGGTCTTAAAAAGACTATAAGAAGAAAAGATGCTAGTAACAATTAAGAAATATAAGTTCTTTACTAGGAAGACCAATTTTATAGGATTTATTATTAAACTAGGAAAAATTAGTATGGACCTAAAGAAAATTAAAGCTATAGTGAGTTAGTAAGAACTAGAGAATGTAATATAGGTAAGATTATTCCTAGGGTTTTATAACTACTATAGGAGGGTTATAGCACAGTGGTTAAAAAGTATTAAGCTATTTATAAGACTAACTAAGAAAGAGGAACTATAGATATAGGGCAATAAATAAATAAAGTTGTTTAAGGAACTTAAGGAGTTATTTACTTAGGATCCAATCCTTAAGATCTACTAGCCGAAGTTAGAAACGGTTATGGAAACAAATATATTAAACTTCGCACTAGGAGCATATTTGCTATAGAAGCATTTAGACAGATGGTATCCAGTAGCATATTATAGTAGGAAAATAACACCACTAGAACTAAATTATAACATCTACAACAAGGAGTTGCTAGGTATAGTTATAGCACTTAAGGAATAGAGAGCATTCTTATAAGGCACAGAAAAACTGTTTATAGTTAAGATGGATTATAAGAACCTAATAGGGTTCCTAATAATAAAAGAACTTAACCAGAGACAAGTTAGATGGGCGGAGATGCTTATAGAATATTATTTTAAAATTTAGTATACCAAGGGTACAGATAATGCATAAGTAGACACTTTAAGCAGAAAAGCTGAACTATAAAATAATAAAAAGCTATTAGGAGCTTTACTGCGAAAGGATCTAGATGAAATAATTAGGTATAATTATCCAAAAATTATAGCAACTAGAGAGAGCCAAGTTTATAAATTACCAGAAAGTAATTGGGTATAAAGGATTTAAAAAGCATAGGTAGAAGATCTAGACTTAGAGTAGTATAAGAATAGGGAAGTAACCTATATTCTAAAAGCGGTAGCGGAAGAGTTTATAAAATAGTTTTATAAAGGAATAATATAAGGACATAATAGAGCTATAAGCTTAGTATTAAGACTTTAAAAAGAGTATATTATTTAAAGAATCTAGGGACTAGCAAGATAAGTTATAAAGAAATATCTAGATTGCTAGAGAAATAAACTAATAAGGTATAAGCCGTATAAAGGGCTACAACCAGTTAAAATACTAGAAAGACTATAGAAAGTTATATTATAGGACTTTATTATTAAGTTACTAAAGTTAAAAGATCCTATTACTAGATAAGATTATAACGCAATTTTAGTAATAGTGGATAAGCTAATAAAGTAGGGTTACTTTATAGCATATATAGAAGAAATATCCGTAGAAGATATAGCTAAAATCTATATTAAAGAAGTATTTACAAGATATGGAGCACTAAGTAAGGTTATATCGGATAGAGATCTAAGATTTATAGCAGCATTTTAGGAAGTATTCTTAGCAAAATAAGGGGTTTAAGTAGCAACGTTAACTGTATACTACTTACAGATAGATAGTTAAATAGAGAGACTAAACTAGACACTAGAATAGTATCTAAGGCACTATATTAATTATGTATAGAATAATTGGGTATTGTTATTACTAGTTATATAGTTTATATACAATATAATACTATAGGAAGGGATAGACACATTACCTTTTAAGGCAAATTATGGATATAAGCTAAGAATATCATTATCGCTATAATAAGCAAAGAAAACGAGTAGTATAGCTAAAGAAAAAGTGGAGATGTTAATAAATCTCCACAATTACCTTAAAAGTGTAGTAAAGTTAGTACAAGAGAGAATAAAAAGGTACTATAATGCTAGGAGATCTAAGGGACCAGATCTTAAGGAAGGGGATAAAGTGTAGCTATTATACAAATTTTTTAAGAGTTAATAACTAAGTAAGAAATTAGACTATATTAGACTAGGACCATTTAAGGTTAAGGTAAAAATCTTAGAGGTTATATACAAGTTAGACTTACTAGAGAAAATGAAGATCTACCCTATATAGTATATCGCAATTCTAGAGCTAGTATACGGGAATGTTAAGCTATTAGTCTATAAAGCAGACACGTATAGAGGATAAGAAGAGGATAAATGGCAAGTTTTAAAGATTGTTAGTTATAAGGACGTTAATAATAAAACATAGTATAAAGTAAAGTAGATAGGCTATAATAAGACTACCTAGGAGCCACTAGACAACTTAAAGAACGCTATAAGAAAGGTATAGGAGTATTAGAAGAAAATGGGTTAGGTAATATTAATAGGGAAGAATTACTAAAGAATAAATTACCTAAGGGGGACCTAGGAAGAACACCTGCTAATATATTTAGAGCTATTTCTCCTATAGGAGGAAGAGAGTTGGCCCTCTTATTACCAAGTTCCTATAGACCTTATTAGATAAGCTTCTACTCCTTTAAATAAACTTTCTTATAAATACGTTCTAAACGCTAAAGATAGGTATAAGCCAGACGCTAAGCTTTAAGGACATGTGTAGACTCTTCTAAGGCATGCTAAACCTTAAGTAGCGTAGAGGCTAGCTTACTGTTAAGTTTCGCAGTGGTAGATTAAATATAAAACCCTATAATAAGTTACTTAGGGAACTTAAAAACTGTTAAGAGTTATAGGACGTGTATATTTAGCGTTAGATATAGAAAAAATGTTATAGAACAAATGTATGTTGGCGTAAGTACATTTAGAACAAGAGAAAGGTTGGTAACTAGAGGGACTTATAATTATAACACAACTTAATCCCTCTTTCGCATAATAAGAGCAAGGAATTGCTATTACTTTACCTAGCAATAGTATTAAGGAGACGGTATAAAGGCGACGCTTAACCCAGGAAAGAGAAGAAAGTGCTTTAGGTATTATAAGTATGGATATTAACTAAATTAATTAGACAGATATTACACCTCTAGTAAACAACTTAGAGATATTAAGAATCTTTAAGGACAAAGATAAAGAGAAGGGAGATAGTATTACGGACGCTTTAAGTATAATATTATAACTACTTAGGAGAGAGTTGGAAGAAGCTAGTTAGTTAATTAAGGCATAATCTAGGATGGAACCTATGGAACCATATAACAAGGAATAGTAAGCGAGTTATATAATGGTTGAATGTATTAGCTATATTAAATATAAGGGACGTTACGTTTAATACAGACAACACGTACCTTATATAGTAAAGGGATTTCTTAAGTGTACAGATGTGTATTTAAAGGACCACAGTCCCTACCTAGATAGTTCTCTCTTTATAGTAAATTTTAGAATACAATTAAAGTTAATCTGTTAGGCAACCACTCTATACCAGTTATTATTTGTTACTGTTATATTATTAACTTATTTGATATCTACACACCTAGCCTAATAACAAGTCCACTGTAGTTCCTGCTACAAGGCTTTGTTATATTAGATACTACTTTAGAGAATACGTCCTTAAATTCCTAGTATTAGTAAAATAGTTTCTGTTTTACCAGCTCCTTATCTATAAGCTTACTTTCCCCACTAAGCTAGTTACGGGCTAGGGCTTCCTTGTCTTTAATTATCTAGTTAATTTTATATAAGCTAGTTATAAAGGTAATAGTATTAGGCCGTTTTAAGTTTTAGTAGAACCCTATAGCGCTAATATAGCAGATATTAACCGGTAGGAGGTTTATAGGTTTCTTTACGGACATTTTATAAACTATATTTTATAGTTAAAGGCTTATGGCCTTCCTTAGCTCCTATTCCATCTTCTATAAGTTATCTTTCCGGTCTATTTATTTAGTACGGCGTCTGATATTCCTTACTATTTTTTATAGCTATATAGGGCCTATTCTATCTAGCTTATTACTAGCTTCCTAGGTCCCTAGTATTAGCGGCATAACGTTAGTAGTTTGGGGGCGTTATAGTATATAGATCCGTTACAGATTAAGCTGTATATCTTTTTTAAATACTTAGTCCCTATATATAGCATCGGCCTAATAAATAGTGTCTATCTATAGTTATATAAGGTTTTCTATTATAATGCTAATTTTCTTTATAAAAGATAGTATTAGGGGTAGGGTTTTGGGCCAGATAAGCTGTCTACTCCGTACTTTAAGCTATAAGCCTAAATAGGCTAGCTATTTTCTTCCTAAGATTATATTATAGCTTCCTAAGTCCGTAATAAAAAAGGGGACATTATACTATCTTTATCTATAAACGCGGAGGTGTATCCGCAAGATAGTTATAATAGGTAGCCCTATCCGTCCATTATACTATAAATAGGAATTGGTTTAGGCAGTTCTTTAAGGGGTACATTTAAAAAGTTAGCTAGCTTTTTAGTATATTAGGTGTCTATTAAGGTAAAGATATTTACTCCAGTATTAGCTAAAGTAGAGGTTAAAACTTAATATCTATTGCGGAATAAAGTATAAGGGATAGTATAGCTTCTTCCACTAACTAGCTAACCCAGATTAATATATAATATATTAATCCCTTTTAACCCTAGAGAGGAGTCTTCCTTTAAAGTTCCTCTTTTTCTAACTCTACCTCTATACTATTCTCCTAGATTAGTAGGACCTGATCCTTTTTTATATTTATTAGGTATTTAGCTGCACAGTAACCCTTTTAACTATATATAAAGTAAGCTCCTTAATTACTAAGGGCCTATCTATAGGGGTTTTTATATAAAGGCCAAGTATATACCGGAGTTACGGTAGGATTAGCTATATAGCTAGCTACTAGGTTAATAGTAGGCGGTACAGTTAGTGCTATAGGGGTTGCAGATCTCACTAGGGCACTACAGCCTATTCTTATAGTACTTATATCTTAGTTAATGGAGCTTTTAGGCTTATACTACTTAGCACATACCTTAATTTAACAGAGGCCCTAGTTGATAGCTAGACATTAGTCTATAAGTTTCTTTAGCGTCTATATAGTAGTATAAACTAGTAGTACGGCGCGCTATAGGTCTAGGGTAAGCTTATTAAAGAGGTCTGGCATTAGATCTTCCTAGGGGATTTAGGCCTATTTGACTAGGTATAAAAAACAGGTCTAAAAGACCAAGAAGGTTTCCATTGTTTTTATTATTAGGCTTTTATAATTAAGGCGGGCATTCTATACCTTAAAGGGGTCCTTATAAATGGAAGATAGGTAATTAATTATCTCTTCTTTAGAGACAAAGGGGTTTGCTAAGTCCTAGGCGTATTATAGACATAGGTATATCTATATATTACTACTAGTGCGGCCAAAGATATATACTATTTTAGCTCAGGTATTTGGAAAGTGGTCTATATTAACTTTAAGCTTGTCCTATAATTAAAGCTTTCAGTTATTAAATATAGTGTTAGTTCCGTCTGTAAGCAATAGGGGGTCCGTAACCTTTACGGACCGCAATAATACTAATACTATACGTTAGGCTAGGGCCTTAAAAACTATAGTAAGTCTCTAGGTGTTTAATAACTCTTTGCTAGGTATAGGGGTATCTCTAGTTTTAAGCAGCTCTTAAAGCTATTTAATTTTAGTATTAGCTGCTATAAGCTCTTCCTAGGGGGTTAAAACGGCGACTATTTTACTATTAAAGGTATTTGCAGGTCCTATAGCGGCTTTACTAGCTACTGTGTTTCTTGGCATAGTAGTAAGAGTATTAGGTAATTTCTAGTGTTTGTTTATTTTCTAAGAGTTCTAGTCTATACGCGTCCTATTCTTAGGTTTTACGTTCTATTTATATCCTTTTAGTTCTTAGGGGTCTGTCCTGTCCTTATAGTCCTGTTTTATATTCCTATCCTATTCTTAGTCTATAGATATATTTAAGTTCCTTCTTAGGAAGAAAGAGTAGTGATAAGCTTTAGATAATGTTAGCGACTTAGTTAATTAAGGCACGAGTACGGCAAGAGGGACGCGTAAGCTTGTATAATTGGTAGTCTATAAATAAGGATCTAAAGCTAGAGAAAAGAAAAGAGAAGAAGGGTAGCGCCGCTTAAGGTTTTATACAATTGTCTGGTTACGTAACTGCGACTGTCTAAAATAGTAAGAAACTGTCTAAAACAGTAAGAAACTGTCTACGATTGTCCGCCACAATCCACTACCACAATCCACCGTTTTCTACTAGCGCTGTAATATATATAATCTGATATTACATATTCTACCTAATTTTAGCTTGCTATTGTTAAGTTAATTATTAAGGTTAAACTTCCTTCCTACTAAAAAGGCGTTATAATAGGTTAAGGTAATCCTTTTAGTAATAAAGTCTTTAAACCTATTATTGCTGGCTTCCTTAAATAAGTCTTTAACTAAGTTATTAAACACCCCCTAAGTGTTAAACGCATCTCCTGCTTGTTAAGTAATATTTTAATTAGTCTTTTATGTATCTAATATAGGACACTTAACGTAAAAGGCATATAGAGATTCTTTATCTTCTTCCGTTAGAGGTGGCGTATAATACGTATTTTTAAGAGCTCTTGCAAGCTTAAGATCTGCTAACTTATTAAAAGTTTAAACTGGCTTATTATTAACGTTGTCGTCTTCCTCTTAAATTGACGGTTTAAATACTTCTTTATTATCTTTTAAAAGAACCTTATTCTTAGTCTAGGTATTAGGGAGTTAAATCTTCTTAATTAGCGTATCTAATTTAGTGTATAGATCCTTTAAAATGTCTATTTACTTACTATTAAAGAATATCTTTTTATTAAAGAATATCTTTTTATTAAAGAATATCTTTTTATTAAAGAATATCTTTTTATTAAAGAATATCTTTTTATTAAAGATAACGTCCCTAATAGAGATAATAATACCCTTATATGGGATCCAGATCCTGTAGATATTAGTAGAGTTATAGCCAATAAGGTAGCTAATATAAGCTCGCAGATCTAGCTTACTTAGCCTTTTCTTCTTTAGCTAGGCATTTAATGTTATCGCGTACGCCCTATAACCGTAGGCCTTTAGGTGCGCTAGTTGCGGTTTTTTATTTTTATTTTCTATTAACTAGGAAGGTATAGAACCTCTTATATAGCAATTTCTATCTATTGCTTTCCCGTGGCGTTTAATCTCGAAGGTAGACTATAGAGTTAACTATCTCGTTCTATAGATTATGTAGTAGATTAGCAGCAATTTTTATTGCACGTTCTTTCTTAATAATTACACCTCCTAAGCGTTTAGCGGTACTATTTTAAGCTTAGGTATATGGCGCTAAAGACTTAAATATAATCCCTTAGGTTTATAGCTATTTAAGGGTTTTCTTTTTCCCTAGCTTATTGTCTAATCTAATAGTGTTAACTTTAAGGTTATACTTAAGACAAATCTATAGGATGAAATCTTTAAGCACTTATAGTATCTCCTTCTTTTTACTATGCGTTATTATAAAGTACGGAAGAGTTCTTCCTAAGAAGGTATTATAGATAAGTATAACTTAGATAAATCCGGCATGCGCTTCCTTAAGGTTAGTCTAGTTAATATAGAGGTCAAGATAGGGTTTATTAATATTCCAATCTAATAACCTTTGTAAGATCTAACACTTAATCTTGGCAAGACTGCAATATTAATATTCCGTTATCTTAGGGCCTTAAAGCTTAACTTTTAGGGCCTTAATATCTAAATAATAAAAGCTTATAGGTCCTAGATGACCTAGACGCAAATACTATAATTATACATCACCTTTTAAATCTAGACAAATGTCTCTTAACGATACTCTGCGCTTCCGTTAGCGGCGTAGCAGTTGGCTTAAATTAAAAGCTAATTTTAGGCTTCCTAATTAGACGTATTTAATAGTCCATTATCTGTAACATTCTTCTATTTAATATAGGATAGAGTTATTCTTCCAAACTAGAAGATTATTATTTTCTTTGTTATTCTAGTAGTACCCTTATTTTTATAGTAGTTAAAACAACACTAGATTTGTATTGAAGTCCGTATAAAAGGCAACGTCTTTTAAGACATAAAACTCCCTTGCTCTTATCTAGTTTTATAACTTAGATAGTAATATTGCCGTAACCTAGTATAGGCACTTCTAAGCTGCCGTCAATGATATATTTATATCTTAGAGCTTTCCTAAAGTTATAAAAACGAAAGAGATTATTAAAGATATAGAGAGTAGTTCCTAGTTAAGAATAGTTAATAGCTTTAGTAGATAGAGTTGACTAATATAAAACAATTCTAGGAATATTGTATTAGCTTTTCCCTTAATTTTAACTGTCTCCTAACTCTTATCCTAACTCTCGTCCTATTGTTGTTAAGCTTCGTCTTCCAATTGCTTAAGCTTAAGTCGTTCTACTTAGGTAGCTAAATTCTTATTATGCTCTACCTTTTTACGCACCTTTTTTATATATATACCCTTAGCATTAAATCCTTTAGGCCTTTTGCACTTAAATATATACTAATAGGTAGGAAAGGTATGTCCCCTTATATCGCATACTAGGCATTTTAGGTTTTTTGACTTTTTAGAAAACGTCTCTTTAGTTAAATTTATCTCTGTCCTTTTTTGGCTATAAGATAAGCTATTTCCTCTTCCCTTTTAGACTTTAGTAGTAATAGAGATATCCTCTTTAGATTCTTCTGCGAAGTCTATATTAAATGCACTTCCTTTAGTAGTTAAGGATAGTACAACTTTTAAGAGGTTTGTGAATGCTTCCCATAGCTCTATTACTACTTTATGGTATTTTAATAAGTAAGCCTTTTTGGTATTATTTGCCTGTTATTACAGAGTAAGTACAAGTAACGATAATATATAGCAAAGTAGATATTATTAAGCTACGTACATAAACTATATAATAAAGTCAAGACGTTGCGTAAGGAAAGAAGGTAAAAAGGTACAAGAAGGGGTATATACTGTTTACTTGTTGCTAGGTCAACAAGCGCACAGGGCAGAAGTTACGGATATTTCGGATATTGCGGATATTGCAGATATTGAGGATATTGAGGATATTACGAGCGGATATTGCAAGCGGATATCATAAATATTGCAAATATTGCGGATATTGCAGTATCGTAATCGGTCTTTGGTTGCTAGGTCGGTAGAAACAGGTAGTCATATATAAGGTATTAGGGGGTGGTCCTATAATAGTACCCCCTCTTTAAACTCGAGCTCCTATAAGATGTGGTTATAGTAGTTCTAGGTAGAGTTTATAGAAGTCTTCTATAGTTTATATAAGTCCTATAAAGTCAATAGGTTCCTATAAGGGCTTAATAAAACCTCTCTATTTTATAAAATATATATATTTGCGTTTCCGTTTGTTATACTTAATATTGTTAACTCTTTTAATAAGGTACTTATTCTCACTATCCACTTTAACTAGTGGGGGAGGGTCTTAGATCTATCTAGGTAGGGCGTCTAATATAGGGGCAGCAGGGTGGAGGACTAATATATAAAATATAGGGTGGATTTTAACCGTATTAGGGAGCTTTAGTTAGTAGGCATAAGGAGAGACAACTTTTTTAACCTTATAAGGGCTAGCGTTCTTCCAATTAAGTTTCTTAGTAGGTCGTTTTATATTTAAATTTCTTGCGTTTAGCTAAATAAAGTTACTAATTTAGTAAGCTAGTGCTAGGGTTTAGTTCTTATTTACTACGGCTTTATAGACAGACTGGGCCTATATTATTTTATTAGTAAGGAACTTTTATAGTTCTTCCATCTTCTTTATAAATTCGTTTACTTCTGCAACTTATAAGGCCTAATAAGCTAGGCAAGGGATATTACTAAAGGGTTTAAAACCCATTCGTGGGTACTAGCCATAATTAGCCAGGAATAGGGAGACCTTTATGGTTTCTAAAACAGAGTTATTTGTAGTAAACTTAGTAAATACAAGCCAGTCTATCCAGTCGTCCTATAAATATAACGTGTATATCCAAATATACTGTTCCATTATAGCATTTACACATTCCATTTGGCCATCCGTTTCTAGGTAATATACTGTAAACAATAGTACTTTAATGCAGAGTTGGGTAGTTAGTTCTTTCTAAAATACTAAAACAAACTGGCGGCCTTTATTGGAGATAATCGTTTTAGGGAGTCTATAGAGTTTCCATATATAATCTAGGAATAGTTGGGCAACGGCAGGTATTGATATATTAGGGTAGGCGATTAAATGTCTTATCTTAGATAGTTAGTTTATAACTACTATAATGTTTATACAGCCTTTACTTATAGGGAGATTAACGACGAAGTTAATTAAGATATCCTTCCATCTTCGGTCCGGAACAGGTAATGGCTTTAAAAAGCCGTTATATATCTTATACAAAGCTTTGGCTCATTGGCAGGTATAGTAGCTGGAAATATACCTTCATATTATATTATATATATTTGGCCAGTAGTACTCTTATTAGAGTAGTTCCAGGGTTTTTCCTTAGCCTAAGTGTCCGGCTACTAGTAGATTATATACATATTTAAGAAGCTTAAGCTTAAGTTTATTATAATTAGGGATAACTAGGCGGTTTTAGTAGTATAAGCGGTTTCTACAGGCTTCGCATTTACTTAGAGAAATCTTTTTAGAGCGTCTAACACCATCTTAAATTAGCTTAAGCGTCTCTTGGATAAACTTATCGTTTAGATATTTATTAGTTATAATTTGTTTAATAGTTTAATTAGTTATTTTAAGAACGTATACCGTAAGGTCCTTAGTAGGGGGTTTAAATAGCTTGGGGTGGAGTAGGGTCTAATTATAATAGAAATGTACTTCTTTTAGTACTGGTGCGTCTTGCGAGCGTTAGGTTAGGGCATTAGGCTTCTAACCTTAAACACCTAGATAGTACGTAATTAAGAATTGGAAATAAGATAGGTATTCTAACCAATAGGCCTATCAGTGGCTTAGTTGCTTTATAGTTATAAAGTACTATAGGTTCTTATAGTTGCTAAAGACCTTAATTAGAAATCCAGCACCCTCTAGTTTAGGTTACTATTATTTAAAACATTTAATAATGGCTAATAATTCCTTATTATAGATCTCATAGTTATATTTGGCTAGATTTAGTTGTTTTAAGAAGTATACTATAGGGTGTAGTACTCCTTCCTTATTATACTAAGATAGAATGCCTCTAGTAACGTAGTTAGATAAATTAGCTTCTATAACACTCTTTTAGTTTGGGTTAAAGTATTAGAGTATAGGTGTAGTAGTAAATATAACCTTTAGATAAGTAAAGGCCTTCTTATATTCCTTGTTAAAGATAAAGGCTTTATCCTTTTAGGTTAGGGCCATAAGGGGTAAAACTAGGGTGGAGAAGTTATTAATAAACCTTTAGTAGAAGTTAGCAAATCCTATAAAGGCCCTTATGTCCTTAATATTCTTAGGTTCTTACTAGTATATAATTACTTTAACTTTCTTAGGGTCCATTTATACGCTATTTATAGAAATAACAAGTCTAAGGTATAAAACTTCCATTTTATAGAACTTGTATTTATCTATATCTAATTATAGGCTGGCTTTATACAATGCTTACTGTCGGGAATTAGGCAAGCGGTCGTTACGTAACGCCGCGGCGCTAGCGTGGCGAGGAGTTTAAGACTCCTCGCCCTTCCTCATTCCAATAAAAGAAGCTATTAACCAACATCACTATAACCTACTCGAGTAGTTGTTATTGGTAAGTTACCCTGTGTAACCAATACTGATTAGTGGTTGAACACACAGTCAACCATAGAGCAGCTAGGTTATCGACAGAAGAGATAGTCTTGTATAGGGGTTCCCAGCGATACTGTGCTACCTTAGGCTTGCGGAAAACCAGTAATAGAAGTGTTACTGAGTACTAGGAGATACCAAGTTGCGTCCATTACGCAGAACAATCGCGTTTATGAAGATTTGGTTAAGTACTTTAGGTCAGAAGTGTTACTGAACGTAGGGTCTTAAGTTAACGTCCGAAACGCGTTAACTACGCCTCAAATTGCCTACCTTTTGACAGCAAACCTACGAGATTCTATAAAGCCGAAAATCCTACCTACCTTTGATGTACGACACCCCGTCGATTCTACTCCTATTATGGCGTTGACCTACCCAAAGAAGTACGAGAACGATATTAACCCAGAGATATAGGATAAAGACATCAACTTTATAAACGCCAAGCAACAGGACCTGAACGGATTCTTACTATACTGCATAGCATAATACACAGACAGCGAATATAACAATACTGTGCTATGGTATTGCATAAAGGAGGACTTTGTTAGATAGACAAAGGAAATATAGGCCCTCGCGAAGAAGAATATTATATAAGATTTCCGTAACTTCCTTTAGGAGAACAGAGTATTTGTCCCTATAGATAGAGACACTATTAAAGACAATATTCAGGAGCAAGTTATTAACGTAAAAGAAGAGCATAAATGGACTCCACAAGAGATTAAGCACCAACTACGTAATATAAAGAAGCTCAACTTATAATGGAATCTAAATAATACACTAATAGAGACACGTTCTAATTCCATTACTCTAGGCACGAGTTCTTATATGCCGTACCTATCGCTCCCACTAATTTAACCCGTAACTTTAACTACTGCCCCCCAAGAGCAAGCGCAAGACCCCCTTGCTTCGCGATTTAATAACCTTTAAACTCTGCTATAGGAAGATCAGGTACTATACTATGTTCCATTAAGCTCTATATCTCTACTGTAGCCTACAAAGCAATCCCTACCTTAATCTCTAATGCAATTTCAACGTGGCTTAATACCGCTCGGAGGCACCTTAAAAATGCTTACAGAGCTTACAAAACTCTATTCAGACCAGGAGAAAAGGTTTAGCAGGGAACTATATAATATCCTTAATTTAAAGCTGCGTATCTTCTATAACTGTTACTAGAAGGTTGGACTAGAACCTAACTAATATTATAACACTTATTCCGTTATGCTTAAGGGCCGCGCCAGTACCTTCTATTATAATCGTTTAGTAGGAAAAGGATACAATTTTAACTAAATAATATATAAGACAAGATGCCACTTTAAAACAGAAGAGAATAAGCAGCAGTATATATTAGAGTAGAGAGAGACTACCTTCCCAAGAATTATTGCTATAAACCCAGATGCCTCTTAACTTGACTATCTTCAAAAGCTCTTTAATTAACTTTAGATAATTTAGCGTGGTTTATCTAAATTATATTAAAAGGACTTTAGCCTACACAATTAAGTTATTAGCATATACTAAGGTGTTAAAGAATATAACCTTGCCCTTTTTAATCCTGCAAATACTTATAAAGGAGTGTATACTTAATTAAAATCCTCTATTGGCACCACTCTACGCTTTTAAAAAGTATAGCAATTTAACGCCTAACCCTAACCTACTTTAATCAACCCAACTAACTAATACAATTATAACTAGACTAATTAAACATATAGTGGCTAGGGTAGGGGATACGGCAAAGGGTATAATTAACGTTAACTATAAAGTAATTATGGAGGTCCTTATAGAGGTTTATCTTAAAATAATTAATAGAAGAAATGCTATATTTATAAAAAGCTAAATTGCTAGTTAACTAGGCACCCTTTTAACAGACAAAAGAAGGTATATAATAAGTTTCACCAGAGCGCACAAAATGTTAGAAATTATAAGGTTACTATAGCCTACTTCTAAAGCTTCCTGGTTTAATATAAAGGTGAAGAAGATCTTAAGGGTAAGGTTAACAAGGCCAAACAGCTCCTTATAGATATAGAAATTAAGGACTACTCTCCTAACCAATACTTTACTAAGTATAGTAAGGTAAATGGCACATAAACCATTACTATCCTTAACAACCAATCTACGCTCCATTCTGTCACAAAGTTAGATATCTTTAATAAGCTAAAAGAAAGTTCCGCGTTCTCCTTTAACAATAGATACTTAGCGAACGTCTTCTATAGTATTATACCAGATACTAAAGCTACAGGAGTATCTATAGTAGGAGAACCTTAAGTTTAAGCTCTTTAGTAGCTTAATAGCTCTGTTCAGATTAACTAATTAATAGTAGGCTAATATATAATTTGCTTTAGTAAGGGTACTATAATCTCTCTTAGCACAATTAAGGTCTAAACTCTATTAGGATATATTACTTTCTATATTATTCCTACAAACACCCTATTTCTATTCTACATCTAAGATATAGATAAGTTAGGCGTTAAGCTTAATAACCTTAAGAATATATTTATTTAGGGAGAGAATTAGGTGCCCGTTATACGCAAGTAGGGTTACCCTTAGTTGCTCCTTTAATAGCTAGAAAGGAGCGTTACTTAAAGCCATTTAACTAAGTTAGAGTTATATTAACTACACCGTCGCTTTAGTCACCTATTAGTTTATAGATTGCTTAGGGTTCTTTAGTAAGTAGGTTATAAAGTTAAGGCTAAGACAATTAAGCATCTTATAAAGTACTACTATTACTGCCAAATAAACTAGAAGTCCCCTAGCCAATTTAAGTTCACCCTTAAAGATAACTACAACTTTAACTTCTATATTATTATTAATATTATATATCTTAGCGGCAAGCTAGTACTCTAAGTTATTAACCTCTTAACCTCCTTTTAAGCCGCACGTTTTCTAAAGGATATATTAGCTAGGAACGCATAGGATACTCTTTAATTATACTAGATTAATATCTACCTAGGACCCCCTAATTAAGTTATTTATAATATAGGAAGGAACTTCTTATCTACAGAGTTTCAGTAATAGGTAAAGGTAATGGAAATTAAGGTTAAGGAAGTCCCTATTAAGGTATATAATAGTATTAAAAAAGTAGAACGATATTATACGCCATTATAATAAGCATATAAGATTATTTCTTTAGAACTAGAGGGCGCTAGTAAAGAGCTTATTTTATAGATGGCTGTTAAGGCTGTTAATAATTCCGCTAGCCTAGATAGGCTTATACCTATATTACTAGTCTTTAGCACCTACCCTTAAATAACTAATAATTCTCTACTATCCCTATCTATTATGTAATAAGCGGAGGCTATTTACAAAGTAATAAAAGAGGTGCGACGTCTCTACGCCATATACTAGGTTAACGATGCACTAGGAATAAAAAATGGCCTAAATACCTTAACTACGCTTAATCTGCCACTTTAATCTAAGGTACGCGTATAGCGTAAAAAGGGAGGATGGTTAGGCCTATATAAACTTATTATAATTAATAGTTAGACTTGTACTCTTTAAATACCCTATAAACCCACTTAATTCTGCTTAACTGTTGTTAAGCCCTATTATAAAAACAATAGTTCTAAGCCTTTATAGGATACCCCAGAGGATACCCTAAAGGAGAACTATAATTAATATACTCTAGAAGGCGACTATAATCCTAATATAATTATAGTAGATGTGCCATAACTATAACACAATAGAGGTTGCCTAAAGGGATTATAAAATTGCCAACACTTTATTAATTTTAAAGAGCAATTTATTACTACTATTAAAAGTAGAGATAAGTTATTAATAGCCTTTATAACAGCTAAAGAGAAGGCTAACTTTAAGCTCGCAAAATAGCTCTAAAAGAAAGGCCGTATTATAACTCTAAGAGCTCCTTTCCAAGCATCTAATAAGTAGAAGATTAATAGTCTTATTATAAAAAAAGTCTTTAAATTTAAGAAGTATAACCTTACTAAGTTTAATAGAGTTTACATCTTTAAGTTAAGAATAGTTAATAAGATTAAGGGCAAAGCTACTAATACCCCATTTAAGAAGTTAAGACTGGTTATTTAAGGTTATAATAATAACAGTAAGGAAGTAATTCTTATATAATCCCCTATAATTTAACAAGCTAGTTAGTAAGTTATTATTATACTAGCTCCCTCCTTAATAAAAAATAGAATAGCGGTTTATTTATAAGATATTACTTAGGCCTATACCCAATTAGAGACGCGCCTTTAGCGCTTAATACTAGCATACCTTTTAGAGTAAATTCGCTACTAATATCCCAAAGATATAATTGTGGTTATATTTAAGCCATTATATAAAATCGCAGAGGCAGGAACTTATTGGTAGGCTACTTATAGCAAGCACTATAAAGAGAAGCTCTTAATAACTACTTCTATATTTAATCCCTACTTTCTTATCACAACTATAGGAACTCCATTTAGAATTATTAGCATATAAACTAATAATATAATTATCTTAGGAGACGACTAATTCTTAGCTCTTAAAGAAGATAAGCTAGTAAAGGTAAATCTTATAGCAAAGCTAAAGGAAAAGCTTAATTTAACAACACTATTACTTTTTAATAGATGCATCCTCTCCCTAAACAAGGATTCTATTACTTTACGCCAGAAAGATTAAGGCAAGAAGATTAATGTTATTAACATTAATTCTCTAAAGTAAGGATACGTAGAGTAACGCGCTTGTAGAGCTTATATTACTTCTATCTATTAACCTAAGGCTTTATTTAATCTCTCTGTTGCCGCTTAATACCAGGAACTAACTAAGGATAATATCCTTGCCCTAAATAAGCGTCTTTCCTAGCAAATAAACCATCTTAATTAGGGACTACTTTATGTGCCTATTAATCTTCCTACCGCTAAGCTCTTTATATTTATTAATAGATCGTTCATAAATAATAAAGATTTTAGCTCTTAGCTAGGATATAAGATTATTATTATAAATAAATCTACTAGAGAGAATAACTTTATAATCTATAGTAATCTTATCTATTAGAGCTTAACTAAGAGTAAGTATATTACCCAAAGCGTTCTAGCATTAGAGATATATAGAATGGTTAGTAGAGTTAATATAGCAATTATAATTAGAACTACCCTAAAGATAATTATAGATTAACTTAAACTCCCTATTATCCCTATAATTGTATACACCGACTTATATTCCCTTTACAAGTGTTTAGTTAAGCTTAGTACTATAAAGAAGAAGCGTCTTATAATTAATATTATGGCACTTTAGCAATCCTATAAGCGTTAAAAACTCTTTAAGATCTAGTGGATTAATGGCCAAGACAACCTAGTAGATATAATAACGAAGGCAAACCTAAATAAGGTACTAAAGACGTTCGTTAACACAAATACTCTACATGTACAAGTTAAAGGTTAGGTTAAAAGGGAGTAGGAGATATAGCAATTTAAGAGCAGCTAATTAGGATTTTCTATACCCAGCACAGAAAATCGCTATTGGCTCGCTTATAATTAGCGCCTTAGCGGCCCTGATACGATATCTACCCACGACTCTAAGTAAGAAAGCACCACGTGCTAAGAGGCAAATTTTAGGACAGCGAGACTTATATTACAGTAGCAATAGTAAGTAAAGAGGATTGATATTTATTACGCTAGTTAAGTAGTATTTATATATAGATGGCAACCACAAAAGAAGAATTGCTAGTATTAGGAATTAGGCAAGCGGTCGTCACGTAACGCCGCGGCGCTAGTGTGGTGAGGAGTTTAAGACTCCTCGCCCTTCCTTATTCCAATAAAAGAAGCTATTAACCAACATCACTATAACCTACTCAAGTAGTCGTTATTAGTGAGTCACCCTATATGACCAACACTTACAGAACCAGTTTAATATATTTTTAGTATTTAGCTAGGTTATTGCTATATATTAAAATATTGTTAATATAAACAGTATAAAAAACGTCTAGGTATAGGTATAGGGTATTATTTATAAAGTGTTAGAATAAACTTAGGGCATTTATAAGGCTAAATAGCATTACTAAGTATTTAAATAATCCGTATTAAGTACAAAATATAGTAAGCCATTTATCTCCTTCTATAATACAGAGGCGGTTAAATATATAGATAATATTAAGCTTTATATAGAAGTAAGCCTTACTTAATTAGTTTAGTGTCTTTTGGATTAACGGGATTAAGTATTAATTCTTAATAGTAACAGTATTAAGAGCTTGGTAGTCTATATAAAAGCGTAAACCACTATTAGGTTTCTTAATAAAGATTACTAGTATAGCTATAGGTAAAGAACTTGCTCTAATAAATCCTTTGTCTAGATATTCGTCTAAGTACTTCTATAGTACTTAGAGTTTGTTTTAGAACATTCCATATTATAAGGGCGCGAAGAGGCTTTAGGGAAGATTTAAAGGAACAATATAAATTCTATCTAAATCTAAGGGTATATAGCTTTTTAAGAGAACAAGACGTTGCGTAAAGAAGAGAAGGGAATAACCAGAGAATCTTATAATTAAATAGTTAGGGGTCTTGGTCGATGCGTACGCACATACGCACGCAGACGGACTTTAGTAGAATTCAATTAATCTAGCAGAACTTGGTAGAAGTCAATTAAGCTAGCAGAATTCGGCAGAATTCGGTCAAAGCATTAAGTTTATCTTGTTAAGTGTTTTATCAAGACATTCCTACTATAACTAGGCTAGTCCCGTTACAGTACCCCCCCTTTGGCCAAAGGTTCAAAATAATTCAATTTGGTTAAGAATTTATAATTTTTTTATTACATGTCGTATTTTCGCGTTAGGTGGCGGTCTTGGCAAGGCAGATCTAACCAATTAGATAACTTTAACCGCCAGTTAAAGTTCCTTAACATCTTACGTGTCACGTAATCGCGTTATAAACGTTATAACTTATTTTAAGTTCTTTTTAAATTCGAGTTTCGTATATTCGTATTAGGTGGTAGTTATTTGCCTTTATATTATGTCTATCTAGCCAGAGTAGGCCGCGAAGGATGGTCCTTATGGAATTCTTTTACTAGGGAAGGCGCGTCGGCCTTAATCTAATTATAGGTTTCCTAGGTTTGTATTTTATATCCTTCCCACTTAATAAGAAGTTTAAATTGTTTAGATTGTGGTTTCTATTACATATCATTAATTAAGTCAATAAAGTAAGAACCGTTACCATTATTAACAATTATGGGAGGTGGCGGTGGTACTTTATAAGTCATAGGATTATCTTTTAAAGGTTATAATAAGCTTACGTAAAACGTCAGGTGTATTTTTATCTCAGTTAGCAGTTTAAGCTTATAGGCGTATGGGCTTAGTTTCTTCTTAATTTAGTACAGCCCCGCAAACTTCTAATTGAGTTTCTTTAAGGGCCGTTAAGTCCGTATATTTTGTGTATTTAGGTAAGCCATGTTACCTTCCTTAAAGTCCCATATAGGAGCTCGTCCTTTGTTTGTATGCCATTCCTATACCGTTTAAGCGTACGTTAATTCACTTTATAACAGTTCCGTTAACTGCTTTATTTAATTAGCGAAGTTATACGCGTTAATTAACTGGATCCGTTTAATCATGGGTCCTATTATGTTAATTTTAGGTTGTGGTTTAAATCCAAGTTAAGGGTTTTATCCGTAGGTCGCATAAAACGGCGTCATGCCTATTAATACGTTTATCATATTATTCGCAGTAAACTCAGCTAAGGCAGCCATTTTTCCCAGTTATTTTGCAGGTAGGAGCAGTATATTTATAGGTATTGTTCTATAATCGCGTTTATAATTTCGGTTTGACTATCTATCTCCGGATAAAATGCAGTTAAGAGTCATGTTTAAATACTTAATTGTTTATATAGAGCTTGCTAGAAGTCTGAAATAAACTGGCTTCCACAGTTAGATATTATCAAGTTAGGAAGTCCGTGTAGCTTAAAGACATGCTTAATAAAACATTTGGCTACTAATATTGCATTAATTAAGTCCATGGGAATTATATATCGCATTTTTATAAGGCGGTTAACGACTACTATAATATTCGTGAACCTATTACTGCTAGGCAAGTCGACTACAAAGTTAATTAAGATGTCGCGCTATCTTTATATTGGAATTGGTAGCGGTTAAAGTACTCCTTGCTTCTTTACATAAGAGGTCTTTCCACGCACGCACATCCTATATGCTCGAACGTATTTTCGTACGTAGTCATACATTATAGGCTAGTAGTATACTTATTAAACAATCTTATAGGTCTTCGCACGGCCAGGATGCCCTACTATAGGGGAGTTATATACAAAATTAAGTATCTTAAATTATAAAGGTTTGGAATTCGGAACTACCATCTTCTGTTAATAGTATAATTAATTGTTTCGAATTTCGTATTCAGCGAGTATAATGTCCTTATACTATCGTTTTTGTTGGAAACATAGGGCAAATCACCAATACTACTCGAGTAGATACAGTAATGGAAAAGGTTGTTGTTCTAAATAGGGGAGGGTAAGGAACTTAAGGTTCCTCACTACGCTAGTGCCGTAATAACACGTGATAGCAACTTGCCTTACATGACGGCAACTTGCCGCATATAGCGGCAATTTGCCTTATTCCCAACACTGGCAACTCTTCTTTTTATAGTTGCCATCTATATACACTTATAGGTTGCTACTTATACAAAGAGATAAAGCCTAAGGAGAAGGAGATAAGAAAGGGTGTTAGGGGTTAACGCGAATACAGAGTAACCGCTAAGGCGCTAGTAGTAAGCGAGCTAATAGCAATTTTCCATACCGGGTATAGAAAATCCTAATTGGCTGCTCTTAAATTGTTATATCTTCTACTCCCTCTTAACCCATCCTTTAACTTATATATGTAGAGTATTTATGTTAACAAACGTCTCTAGTGCCTTATTTAGGTTTACCTTCGTTATTATATCTACCGGGTTATCTTGGCCATTAATCTATTAAATCTTAAAGAGTTTTTAACACTCGTAGAATTGCCGAAGTGCTATAATATTAATTATAAGACGCTTCTCCTTTATAGTACCAAGCTTAACTAAACATTTATAGAGGGAATATAAGTCTGTGCACACGATTATAGGAATAGTAGGAAGTTTAAGTTAATCTATAATTATCTTTAGGGTAGTTCCAATTGCAATTACTATATTAACTCCGCTAACCATTCCATATATTTCTGACGCTAGAACGCTCTAAGTAATATACTTACTCTTAGTTAAGCTTTAATAGATAAGATTACTATGGATTATAAAGTCATTCTCTCTAGTAGATTTATTTATAATAATAATCTTATATCCTAGCTAGGAGCTAAAATCTTTGTTATTTATAAACGATCTATTAATAAATACAAAGAGCTTAGCGGTAGGAAGATTAATAGGTATATAGAGTAGTCCCTAATTAAGATGGTTTATTTGCCAGGAAAGACGCTTATTTAGGGTAAAAATATTATCCTTAATTGGTTCCTGGTATTAGGCAGCAACAGAGAGATTAAATAAAGCCTTAGGTTAACAGATAGAAGTAATATAAGCTCTATAAGCGCGTTACTCCATATATCCTTATTTTAGAGAATTAACATTAATAACGTTAATCTTCCTACCTTAACCCTTCTGGCGTAAAGCAATGGAGTCCTTATTTAGGGAGAGGATGCATCTATTAAAGAGTAATAGTGTTGTTAAGTTAAGTCTTTCCTTTAGCTTTGCTATAAGTTTTACCTTTACTAGTGTGTCCTCTTTAAGGGCTGAGAACTGGTCATTACCTAAGATAATTATATTATTAGTTTACATACTAACAATTCTAAATGGAGTTCCCATAGTTATAATAAGAAAGCAGGGATTAAATATAAAAGTAGTTATTAAGAGCTTCTCTTTATAGTGCTTGCTATAAGTAGCCTACTAATAAGTTCCTGCCTCTGCAATTCTATATAATGGCTTAAGTATAACTATAATTATATCTTCGGGATATTGGTAGCGAATTTGCTCTAAAAGGTATACTAGTATTAAGCGCTAAAGGCGCGTCTCTAATTGGGTATAGGCCTAAGTAATATCTTATAAATAAACCGCTATTCTATTCTTTATTAAGGAGGGAGCTAGCGTAATAATAACTCGCTAACTAGCTTATTAAATTATAGGGGATTATATAAGAATTACTTTCTTACCGTTATTGTTATAACCTTAAATAACCAGTCTCGACTTCTTAAATAGGGTATTAGTAGCTTTACCCTTAATCTTATTAACTATTCTTAACTTAAAGATACAAACTCCATTAAACTTAGTAGGGTTATACTTCTCAAATTTAAAGACTCCTCTTGTAATAAGACCATTAATCTCCTACTTATTAGATGCTTAGAAAGGAGCTCCTAGAGTTATAATATAACCTTCCTTTTAGAGCTATTTTGCAAGTTTAAAGTTAGCCTTCTCCTTAGCTATTATAAAGGCCATTAATAGCTTAACTTTATTCTTAATAGTGGCAACAAATTACTCTTCAAAATTAATAAGATATTGGCAATTTTATAATCCTTTTAGGCGACCTCTACCGCATTATAGTTGCGGCGTATCTACTATAATTGTATTAGAATCATGGTCGCCTTCTAGAGTACGTTAATTATGGCTCTCCTCTAAGGCGTCTTCTATAGTATCCTATAAAGGCTTAGAACTGTTATCTTTATAGTAAGGCTTAATAACAGTTAAATGGAATTAAGTGGGTCTATAAGGCATTTAAATAGTGCAAGTTTAACCATTAATTATAATAAGTTAATATAGGCCTAACCACCCTCCCTTTTTACGCCATACGCGTACCTTAGACTGGAGTGGCAGATCGAGCGTAGTTAAGGTGTTTAGGCCATTTCTTATTCCTAGTATATCATTGACCTAGCGTATGGCGTAGAGACATCGCACCTCCTTTATTGCCTTGCGAATAGCCTCAGCTCATTATACAATAGAGGGAGATAGTGGAGAATTGTTAGTTATTTAAGGGTAGGCGCCAAAGACTAGTAATATAGGTACGAGTCCATCTAGGCTAGCGGAATCGTTAATAGCTTTAACAGCTATTTATAAGGTAAGTTCTTTGCTAGTATCCTCTAGTTCTAAAGAGATAATCTTATATACGCGGCATAATGGCGTGTAATATCGCTCTACTTTTCCAATACTATTATATGCCTTAATGGGGACTTCCTTAACCTTAATTACTATTGCTTTTATCTATTATCAAAACTCTGTAGATAAGAAGTTCTTTCCTATATTATAGATAATTTAATTAGGGGGTCCTAGATAGACATTAATTTAGTATAATTAAAGGGTATCCTATGTGTTCCTAGCTAATATATCCTTTAAGAAACGTGCGGCTTAGAAGGAGGTTAAGAAGTTAATAACTTAGAGTACTAGCTTACCACTAAGATACATAACGTTAATAATAATATAGAAGTTAAAGTTATAGTTATCTTTAAGGGTAAACTTAAATCGGCTAGGGGACTTCTGGTTTATTTAGTAGTAATAGTAGTACTTTATAAGATGCTTAATTGCCTTAACCTCGACTTTATAGCCTGCTTACTAAAGAACCCTAAGCAATTAGTAAACAGATAGGTGGCTAAAACGATAGTATAGTTAACATAGCTCTAACTTAGTTAAGTGGCTCTAAGTAACGCTCTTTTTTAGTTAATAAAGGAGCAACTAGGGGTAACCCTATTTGCGTATAACGGGCACCCAATTATCTCCCTAAATGAGTATATTCTTAAGGTTATTAAGTTTAACGCCTAATTTATCTATATCTCTAATGCAAAATAGAAACGGGGTGTTCGCGGGAATAATATAGAAAGTAATATACCCTAAGGGGGTTTTAACCTTAATTATATTAAGAGAGATTATAGTACCCTTACTAAAACAAATTATATATTAGCCTGCCGTTAATTGGTTAATCTAAACAGAGCTATTAAGCTGCTAAAGAGCTTAAACTTAAGGTTCTCCTACTATAGATATTCCTGCGGCTCTAGTATCTGGTATAATACTATAAAAGACGTTCGCCGAGTATCTATTATTAAAGGAGAATGTGGAACTCTCCTTTAGCTTATTAAAGATGTCTAACTTTATAATAGCATAGAGCGTAGATTGGTTATTAAGAATAGTAATAGTTTATATACCATCTACCTTACTATACTCAGTAAAGTATTAGTTGGGAGAGTAGTCCTTAATTTCCATATCTATAAGAAGCTATTTGGCCTTATTAACCTTACCCTTAAGATCTTCTTCGCCTTTATATTAAACTAGGAAGCTTTAGAAGTAGGCTATAGTAACTTCTTAGTTTCTAACGTTTTATACACTCTAGCAAAACTTATTATATGCCTCTTTTTGTCTATTAAGGGGGTATCTAGTTAACTAGCAATTTGGCTTCTTATAAACATAGCATTTCTTCTACTAATTATTATAAAATAAACCTCCACAAGGACCTCCATAATTACTTTATAGTTAACATTAATCATACCCTCTATTATATCCCCTACTATAACCACTATATGTTCGATCAGTCTAGTTGTAATTATATTAGTTGGCCAAGTTGATTAAAGTAGGTTAGAGTTAGGTATTAAATTACTATACTTTTTAAGAGCGTAGGGTAGTGCTAATAAAGGATCTTAATTAAGTATACACTCCTTCATAAGTACTTACAGGGTTAAAGAGAGCAAGGTTATATTCTTTAACACCTTAGTATACGCTAATAACTTAATCACGTAGGCTAAAGTCCTCTTAATATAATTCGGATAAACCACGCTAAATTGTTTAGAGTTAATTAAAGAGCTTTTAAAGATAATTAAGTCAAGAGGCACCTGGGTTTATAGCAATAATTCTTAGAAAGATAGTCTCTCTCCACTCTAATATATACTGCTGCTTATTCTCCTCTGTTTTAAAGTGGCATCTTGTTTTATATATTATTCGGTTAAAATTATATCCTTTTCCTGCTAAATGATTATAATAGAAGGTACTAGCTTGGCCCTTAAGCATAACAGAATAGGCGTTGTGGTATTAATTAGACTCTATTCCCACCTTCTAGCAATAGTTATAGAAGATACGTAGTTTCGAATTAAGAATATTATATAATTCCCTGCCAAACTTCTTCTCCTAATCCAAATAGAGCTTCGCAAGCTCTATAAGCAATTTTAAACTACCTCCGATTTAAGATTAAGATAGAGGAGGTAGGGGTTATATTATAGGCTGCAGTGGGGACGTAGGTCTAGTCGGTAGAGTCTAAAGGTTGTTAAATCGCGAAGTAATAGAATCCTGTACCTGCTTTTATTAGGGTATAGTATCCAACATTAAGGTTATGGGTTGAATTGGATACAGAGGAGTTAAAGGTAGAGGTAGGTTTATCTCTAGAGGTATATTGCTTAGGTTCCATTATAAGTTAAGCTTCCTTATAGTGCGTAGTTGGTGCTCAATCTCTTATAGAGTCTATTTGTGTTCTTCTTTTACGTCAATAACCTGCTCCTAAATGTTATCTCTAATAGTACCCCCGTCCTTAGGGACAAATACTCCATTCTCCTAAAGGAAGTTATAGAAGTCCTATACAATATCCTTGTTTACAGGGGCCTATATTTCCTTTGTCTATCTAATAAAGTCCTCCTTTATACATTCCCATAGCGCGGTATCGTTGTATTCACTATCCTTGTAATATGCTATACGGTGTAATAAAAATCCATTTAAGTCTTGTTTATTAGCGTTTACAAGGTTAATTATGGCTTTATTCTATATCTTTGGGTTAATATCTTCCTTATACTTCTTCGGGTAGGTTAACGCCATAGTAGGTATAGAATTAACGGGATGTCGTACGTTAAAGGTAGGTAGGATTTTCGGTTTTATAGGATCTCGTAGGTTTGCTGTCAAGAGGTAGGCAATTCGAGATGTTGTTTAACGCGTTTTGGACGTCGTTTAACGCGTTTCAGACGTTAACTTAGGACCCTAGGGTTAGTAACACTTTTAACCTAAAGTACTTAACCAAATCTTCGTAAACGCGGTTGTTCTGTATAATAGACGCAACTTGGTATCTCCTAGTACTTAGTAATACTTCTATTATTAGTTTTCCGCAAGTCTAAGGTAGCACAGTATCGCCGGGATCCATTCTATATAAGCGTATATAGCACCCCTGCACGAGACTGTCTCTTCTGTTCAAAAACCTAGCTGGTCTATGGTTAACTATATATTCAACCACTAATTAGTGTTAGAAACATAGGGCAAATCACCAATACTACTCAAGTAGATACAGTAATGGAAAAGGTTGTTGTTCTAGATAGGGGAGGGTAAGGAACTTAAGGTTCCTCACCACGCTAGTGCCGCGATGATACGTGATGGCAACTTGCCTCACGTGACGGCAACTTGCCGCATATGGCGGCAATTTGCCTTATTCCCAACAGTTTTCCTATTTAAATTGCTTTTATTATATCTATTATCCATACGTTATTCTTATATTCGTATTCTATTAGCTTATTAATTTCCATTTCCTATTTATTAACTTCTAATTCATTTCTGTTGAGTTCCGCATCTAGGAATATAGGACGTAGCTTTTTAAAACATTTAGGGGGCAGTAAGATCCATAATTAATTTATAATCCGTTCGTCTAAAGCGTTCGTAGGTAGGTCCTATAATTGTTATATTAATACGTTAGGCTTCTAATTAAGTTTGCCTAGTTAGTACATAATCTTAAAGTTGAATTGTAAGAGGTATTTGGCCTAACGAATTTAGCGCTACGTTAATTATTTTATAGTTATAAAGTACTGCAGGTTCTTATAGTCCGTTAATACGCGTATTAGGAACAACAATTCTTTAAGCTTAGAATGCCATTATTTAAAGTATCTAATAATTGCAAGTAGTTCCTTATTGTATATCTCATAGTTTAATTTAGCAGGGGCGAGTTTCCAAGAGAGAAAGGCTACTAGACATAGCTTGCCATTCTTATCATATTGCGATAACACTCCTCCTAGTGCATAATCAGACGAATCTGTTTCAATAATGCATTTAAGGTTAGGGTTAAAGTGGGTAAGAATTAGAATAGTTATAAAACAATACTTTAGGTCGTTAAAAGCTTATTTATATTTAGTAGTCTATTTAAATTTCACGTTCTTTCTTATTAGGTTTACTAATGGCTAGGCAATTTCCAAGAAGTGGTTAATAAATTAATAATAGAAGTTTGCAAATCCTAGAAATCCTTAAACGTCTTATATATTGCTAGGGCTTCCCTAGTTTATAATCGCGGTAACTTTCTTAGGGTCCATTTTAATTCCATTATAGGATATAATTAAGCCTAAGTACATAACCTTGGACGTATAGAACTTGCATTTCTTAATATCGCATTATAAGCCTACATCTTATAGGCGTTTAAGAACCATTCTAACATATTTCTGATATTTAGAAAGCAAGGATAAGTAGATTAAAATATTATTAATATACACAGTAACAAATACATCAAGGAATTCATAAAGCGTATTATTAACATATTACTGAAACGTACTGGGACCATTTTTTACACTAAACGGCATTACTAGGTATTTAAAGAGTCCCCATTGTATACAAAAAGCTGTATACTTCTCATCTCCTTCACGTATACGGATTTTATTAAAGGCAGCGACTATGTCAAGCTTCGTAAAGTACTATACCTTTGCTAAACAGTTAAGCGTTTCTTAAATTAGGGGAATTGGATATTAGTTTCAAATCATAATTACGTTTAGAGCTTAATAATCAACATAAAATCTTAAGCCTCCTCCTAGCTTTTTAACGAATAGTACGGGTAAGGCAAATGGAGATTAACTAGGGCAAATAAATCCTTTTTCTAGATGCTTATTAAGGTATTATTGCATTACAAGCAGTTCTTCTCGTGGTATACCGTATAGCGGACCAAACTTTGGTGTTATACCAGGCTTAAGTTCTATCTTAAAATCATGCTTATCTTAGTGTGGGGCTAGTTGGTCTGCAAATCGTTTTTTAAACTCATTAATTAGATCGTGGTACTCTTTAGGTACAAGAAGTTAAGGATTAATATACTATTTCGGTTCTAGTGCTTTCTTAATATCTTCTATAGTCATAGCAAAGATTTCGTGATCTCGTCTTTTTGCTAATAAGATAAAGGGTGCGGCCTATATCATACAAATTTTAAGAGGTTTTAACATAACATCTTTACATTCTTTACTGCAATTAGCAGTTGTAGCTTTATCGTATTAGTTTAAGGTTCGTGGCAAGGGTAATTTATATCATTTTAAATTTAAATAGTTGTGTATATGTTTGTAGGGCAAATAGGTTTTCAAGCAATAACTTCGGCAGTAGGTTATACGGAACTTTAGTATTTCTTTAACCCAGCTAATTAAAGGGTTGTATTATTTTAGCTATCTATATCTAAGTATTATCTTATATTGCTTTAGGGGTGTTACAAATAGGGAAATATATTCAAGGTATTTGCCTATTCGCATTTTTACAAGAGCGTAGTGTGTTAATTCGCTATATATTAAGGGTTTACCGTTAAAGCCTTATAGGCCTTAGGGCTTATCGAGTTTCTTTAAATTTAGGCGTTAGGTTTTCGCGTAGTTCGTATTAATAAAGCCTATACTAGTAGCTCCGCTGTCTATAAGGATTTATACCTCCTTCCATTTTCTAAGTATTTAAATTTCGCCAAGTATATTAAGGGAGTCGTGTTGTATATCAGCGCTAGAAGAGCCTAGATACTTATACTCTTCCACTTCTTGTCCTAAGGCGCGACTTGGCCCTAGGATAATTTATTTTCCAAGTTAGCTAAGGGTAAGATGCTTTGTAATAACTAGGTATAATTTGTAGAATAAGTACAAGTTAAGGAGTAAGTACGGCTTGAAGAATAAGTGTGATTTGAGGAGTAGATGTGATTTAAAGACCGGGAGGAACTACGGCAGACTTTTTCAAAAGGGTGAGTTCGGTGATTCCTTTAGATATATCCTTTTCTACCACATCCAAAGTATTCTCCATTTGCGGCTCAAGTTCTTCATTTGTTGGTTCCTAAGGGTACGTAGGATCGAGTGGCGTCAAGGTCTATAGGGTCGTGCGTAGGTTTTAGAAAAGGGTCGCGCTTTAAGGTATATATCGGTTTCATAGAGCTTTAAACACAAGGTATAGTTGGCTTCAGAGAATAAGTCTGTTTGTTATATTAAAGGTCCTTATTAATTCGTTAACATATTATAGCAAATTTGGGTAGGTCCTTTAGCAGTTCCCTGCCTATTAACTATACTCTAATTTTATCCAAAATAGCTTATTAAAGAGCAGCAACTCTAGCGGCTTTATTTTAATCCAGTTCACCAATAAGGCCTAAAAATTCCGAAAAGAAGCTTGTAAAGTCTCGGTTCCGTTATCATAAGTTTTCAAGTTTAGTAATAGCGGTATGTTCGCAGCTGGCGTCATTATATGTTCGTTCTAGCAGAGAGACAAAGGTTTCGAAATTAACAAAGGTGCTATTATGGAAGAATGGGTCTATAGTTCATGCAGTATCTTTGCTTAAATAAGACATTCTATAGCTAACCTTGCTAGCTTTAGTAGGGTATTAGTTATGGTTTATTAAAAGTTTAAAATAGAGCTTAGTTACAAAGGGATATAAGTTATTTTAATTTCTATTAAATATTAGAGGGTTAGAAAGCTTTTCTAATTTCACAGCAGGTACTGGGTTTGTTATAGGTATGGGTTAAGCTACCGTTACTAGTTTAGGGTTCGTATTTAACGGGCCAGGTTTAGATACAGTTATGTTAATTTCGTTTATAGGTGGTGTTGGGGTCTCTAACGTAAATGCTTAGACGTTACGGAGTTCTTTACAGAGTGCTTCTATTAATTGCTAATGCTGGGCTTCCAGTGCAGCCCGCTGCTAAGCTAAGGCATCCATAAAGGACTGTTGCATCATAGTCAACTGTTCCCTAACTAGGGATATAATACTTATGGTTATCAAAGAGGATTCGGGTTCGTTTACTATTTCAATAGTAGTTGTTTTTTAACGCAACGTAATATAAGGGCGCAAAGAGGCTTTAGGGAAGATTTAAAGGAATAATATAAATTCTATCTAAATCTAAGGGTATATAGCTTTTCAAGAGAACAAGATATTGCGTAAAGAAGAGAAGGGAATAACCAGAGAATCTTATAATTAAATAGTCAGAGGTCTTGGTCGATACGTGCGCACGTATGTACGCGGACGGACTTCGGTAGAATTTGATTAATCTGGCAGAACTTGGTAGAAGTCGATCAAGCTGGCAAAATTCGGCAGAATTCGGTCAAAGCGTCAAGTTTATCTTGTTGAGTGTTTTACCGAGACATTCCTACTATAACTAGGCTAGTCCCGTTACACATATAAGGGTCTAAATCTAGGATGTTTTCCTTCTTTAACTATAATCTTATAATTATATAGACGGCGTTCTAGTAGCTTATTGGCTTCCTTTTATAAGAATACATCTAAATAATTATAGTACTCTACTAGTACCTTTATAGTGGGGTTAGTGTACTTCTTTAGTGCTAAGGCCTTCTTAATATCGGCCATTATAACAGCGTAGATTGTATGTTTAGGTTTCCTAGTAAGTCACGCCAGCAGAGTAGCTCTAATTATTTAGATATTTAGGGTGTTAGGTAAGCTCTTATTATCTATAGTTTCTTATATAGTTTCTTATTCAATTTTAGGTTTAGTATTAGGTATAGAGTTAGTATTAAATTTAGGTTTAAGTTCTTTAAGTATCCTTTTTATAGTAGAATACTAGTTCTTCTAGTATACTTATATAATATATTTAAGCCTTTGCTTAGTCCAGGGCGGTATAGTGCTTAGGATTAATTCTTAGGGTTTAGCGGATATTTCGGATCCTTAACGGACGTTAGCGGATATTCCAAATCCTTGGCGGACATTAGCGGATATTCTAGATCCTTAACAGATGTCGGCAGATATCTTATTTTAGTAGAATCTAGTAGAATCCTTAGACACGGGGCGGACATTAGTGGAAATCTTAGGCTTTAGTTTAGGTTTAAAGCAATAAGTTATAGAGCATTTCTATTTATAATAAGAGGTAGTAAATAGAAGCTTAAGGTTATCCTAATTAATAACTACCTTGTATAGCTTTATTTAGGGTTATCTAAGGATTACTAGGTGGCCTAAGGTAGTAATAAAAAGCTTAATCCGTTCTTTATAGTTTAGGTATTAGAGTTTTAGGGCTACCATATAGGTAATATACCCTAAGATAGTGCGTTTGCTATTAAATCCAAATACATTAATATACTGGTTAAGGGGGGTTAGGGTAAAACTATTATCTTACGTAAAGATCTTGTTAATAAATCCTATACTACTGGCTCCTGTATTAATTAGGGCTCGAGTATTAACCTATTAATCATTTTACCAAAGACGATAGTTAATGGTTATACTGCAATCCTAAGAGTCAGAGTTTGTAACATCTAAAGTATTTAACGAGATCCTAAGGTAGCACTGTTCTGGAGAGCGACTTAGCTCCGGGACCTTCCTTTTAGAGGCGATTGGGACGGGGTTTCTAAGGGTAATTATATACCGGAGCTTCGTCCTTGTGAGTATTTACTAGATACGGGGCTAGAGCTAGATAAAGATTGGGAACGGTAACCGGAAAATCGGTGTGGTAAACAGCTACTAGTATTGGCCGTTTGTAAATTGTTTTGGGACGTAGGTATAGGGGCGGAACAGTATTTTAAGATATAAGCCTTGCTTCCGCATTTAAAGCAGAGGCCTAGTTTGATGCGTTGTTCTTGTTTAAAGGACCCTAGTGGGGTGTACTCTAGGGTTCTAGAGTCAATGTCTATAGCGTTAGGGTGCTTATGCTAAGAAGATAACTTAGTAGGGACTTATAGGGCTGTTATATTATATCAAGAAGCGGGCTTTAGTATTAAACGTAGTATATTGTTATACCGTTTATTAATAACGTTTACGCAGGCATTAAGGGCTCCTAGTAGGTCTATACCCACCAAAGAGGTTTTTAGTTTAGGGCTTAGGAATTTAATGAGGCTATTAATTAGTATGGAGTCATTCCAGCCTATTTCCTTTGTGTAGCAGTTAAATTTGGAGAAGTATACTAGGAAGCTTTTCTTTTCTTAAGTTATATAGTTTATCTTCCTTTAAGCGGTAGCTTGACGATTTGGTTTACTATATATAGCTTTAAGAAGCACGACTAGGCTTTATACTAAGTTCAGCTAGAGAGGTTTAATAAGGTCAGCTACGTCTCCTCCTAGTCGACTTAAGGCGTAGTAGAGTCAGTTGGCCTTAGTTAGGTAACAGTTAGTATTACCAGTTAGCTTATTCTTAAGCCGGCTTAAAAATGATTAAAGTTCTTGTTGTTTACCAGTAAATACTAGAGGGTCTAGTAATTTTCCGGATTGTTGCGGTGCAGTAGACGGATTTATAGGATGAATATCTACAGCTAGCTTAAGGTTCGTACCTAACGAGCCAGGTCTAGATTTGGTCATTTTTGTCTTATCTATAGGTGGCGTGTTAGCAGCCTCTTAGGCTAGTGTTTAGTCTTAGGTCCCTAACGCGAGTGCCTTAATGGTGCGGACTTCTTTTTAAAGTGCTTTAATTAATTCCTAGTACCGTGCTTCTTATTTGGCTTATTATTTAGCTATAGCGGCCTGGTTCTGTACAAGGGCGTCTATAAAAGACTTCTATATATTTACCAATTGTTCTCGGAGTATAGATATAATATTAGCGGCTATTATAGGGGCTTAAAGGTCATTCTGTATTTTAGACTGGGTAGGGCGGGGTGGAATATAGGTTTTTAACGCAATGTAGTGTTATAGAGTAAGTATGAGTGACGATAATATATAGCAAAGTAGATATTATTAAGCTACGTATATAAACTATATGATAAAGTCAAGACGTTATGTAAGGAAAGAAGGTAAAAAGGTACAAGAAGGGATATATACTGTTTACTTATTGCTAGGTCAACAAGCGCACAGGGCAGAAGTTACGGATATTTTAGATATTGCGGATATTGCGGATATTACGAGCGGACATTGCGAGCGGATATCATAAATATTGCAGATATTGCGGATATTGCAGTATCGTAATCGGTCTTTGGTTGCTGGGTCGGTAGGAACAGGTAGTCATATATAAGGTATTAGGAAGTAGTCCCATAACACCTGTTTGGTATATATAATAAAATAGGTTTCGCTTATAGGTTGTATTATATTTATAAGGTCTATAAGCTAGATCCTATTAGTTATCTATAAAAGGTTATACTTCTCTACTATCTTTATTATATATTCCTATTAGTTAAGCTACTAGGTAATTTTTGTCTACTTAAGTCCCTTAAGTAATTCTATATATTATAGTTATACCTTTCTTATTATAAAGTTTATTAAGGGCTTAGTGTCTTTTTTTAACCAAGTTAGCTATTCCTTAATTATAAGGAAAAGGTTAAGTAGTAGCTTTTTCTAAATTGATACTATAGATATAATCTAGGTACGGATCTGTTAAAGATAATCTTCCTATTTTAGGAAATACTTTATGTCCTAATTATAGTATTATCTACTATTCTTATACGCTTTCTGTTAATTTGTTAAGAGCTATATATATAAGGTTGCATTTTTATTAAAATCTATAGCTTCTAGATAGAGTGGTTTTTAAAGTAGGCCTTATTAAGGTACTTTCTTAGCTGGGTTAACGTGGGCCTAAATTTGTTGGTCTATAAGGACTTATAGTTGCCATAGCTATTACTCCCAGTCTTCTAGTTTATTGAGGATAATTATGGTCGTTAAACTTAATGTTAGTGGAGTTATTTAACTGTCTAAACAAGGTTTCGCAATGCAGTTGCACGCGATCACGTGAGCTAAGCGAGCTCAGGAAATCCGCTAAATTCTACCTGTAGAATAGGAGAATCAGAAAGCATCAATCAAATCAGTTACTACCCCATACTATTGTAATAGCATTACGTATTACCGGAAGTGATACGGATATTAACTGATAGGTAAAAGGGAATTAAGATGGAATTTTGTTTAGGGTTGTCCTGTAACAATTAAGGTGGAATCTCGTAGACTCTTGTGTCTGAATCGTCCTATAATAATAAGGTAGGATTTCTTTAAATAATTAAGTAATAGCTGAATAGCTTCTTAAGTTGGCGGACCGGGCTTATAACTGTTAGATAGTTTATATAGAGCTGTTCATTAATAAAATGGGTTGATTGATTGATGATCTTGGTCTTGTCTTAATCGTTAACCTTAGGGGCCCTTGGGCTCTAAGCTAAGATAAAGAGATTTACAATGCACGTATTCTGTGTATGTGACCCGTACATGTGACACACGCCTTTAATAAATACAGATTATCTAACAAATATACAGTCATCGATAAAATATTGGTAACTCGCTTACTGTGCTTTGCGAAAGTATTGCGAAAATCAAGATTAAGCGAGCCTCCCACCCACATGCGATTGATTTACAAAAACGCTTCTACAACCACTAAAAATAAGTCTTATTTTATAAAACTAGTAGATAGAACTATAAAATAGATACTGCTTTACAATTTTAGATACGTAGTAGCTTAGTATATAACGTAGTGGTAGAGCTTTTGGGGGTAGTTGGTATTTAGGGACTGGGGAAATGGGCAGTCTTGTATCTTGGCAGTCTTGGCAACGAAAACCGAGACTTGAACGTTTTGCTCAGCCCAACGCTCTAGTACCTAAAATTCTATAACCACGTTATTTACTAAGCTGCTATATCTTAAAAATTGTAAAGCAGTATCTATTTTATAGTTTTATTTGCTAGTTTTATAAAATAATACTTATTTTTAGTAGTTGTAGAAGCGTTTTTGTAAATCAATCGCATGTGGGTAGGAGGCTCGCTTAATATTGATTTTCGCAATACTTTCGCAAAGCATAGTATAGTCGTTTAAGAAATATCGGGAACTCGCTTAGCACGTAAAAGAGCCGTATTGCCCCCCACCAAAATTTGTATAAGGGGCAATTCTTTTAATTTTAACCACCACAATTAAAGTTATTATGGGCCGCCGCCTTCTAGATAAAGTTATTTATAGAATTAGGGTTTGTATTAAAGCTAGTAAGGCAGTACTAGCTATTATAAAAGCTATAAAGGTGGGCAAGAAGATGATTTATAAGATGCAATTAAACCTTAATATTTGGGGCGAACCATATACTCCTTTTACCGTTATCCTTGGGCGACTAAGAGCTCTACTACCTTACTAAGAAATAGTAATATATTACGTTATAGTGTTAAGCTTTTTACTAACTGGTTTTATAGAGGCTTCTTAACTTCCTTAAAGACTAGCTAACCGCGTATTTAGATAAAATACAGACCTTTCTATTTAACGAGTTTAACGTCTAAGTCTTTACTATAACTATTTATAATATTTTTAAGAGGAATTGCTGGTCGCGGAAGATAGTTAGAGCTTAGGCGGCTAAGAAAAGCAGCTTCCTTTATAATGCCTAGATTGGTATCTAAAAGAGCTAGACAGTAAAGCAGCTTATATTTCTTAATAAATTAGCAGCAAATAAGAGGACTGGTAATAGAAAGTATAGCTAGTTACTAAAAGGGACTAAATGTGGTATATTATGCCCACTTAAGAGGTTAAAGAGGTAGAGTATCCTACGGAGGACGGCCCAGAAAGAGATTTCTCCTTCCTATTTGGGAAAAGCGTGGTTTTGGTGCCAAGACCCCACCAAAATCAACTCAATCAGCTTGATTGAAGCTTTTGATACCAGTATATTGTCTATATAGCTTCCAAAACGTGGCGTTTTGGTGTCTAGCATTCACCTGATTGACCTCGTTCCACCGCACCTTATATTCTACAGGCTTTTGAGGTTTTCGAGGCCTTAATTGCCTCTGTTGTTCTTGGCTCTCTACCTGGCTCTCTACCTGGCTCTCTACCCGTTCAACTACCTGATTGCGATCGTTTCTTTGGGGTCTCTGGTTATAGAGCTGTTGATCTGCAATCAAGCCAGAGCCTTGAGTGTTTTGACGTCGATTTGGAACAACTAAATCAGCTGATTTTTGCCACTCTTCCTTAGTGATCTCCTTAATTTCCTCACGGCTCTGCGCAGGTAGGAAAAATTGTAAATAGGCGTTAGGTAGACTACAGTGATTGCGCAATATCTTGTAGCCCGTTTTAAGCACCTTAACGATTGTAGAGAGCTTATGATTGGCTTCCTCATGGAGCTGCTTCTAGCTTTGCTGCTTTTTATCTGCTCCCTCTCTATAATTGTTGCCTCCTTTAAGTTCTATAATCTTCTTAATATGGCAAGGGATCCTCTTAATCCACTGCTAAATTTGCCACTGCTTAAGATCTTGCTAAGCTTCAAGCTAAGCCTTCTCTGCAGCTGCGCAGGAGGTAAGTAGACCTCTTTTTGTAGTAATCCGTTTTAGGTAGCCCTAATAGAGCTCAATTATATTTAGATTAGGCAAATTACCTGGCTAAAGAAGACGTTGAATCTCGTAAGCGTTAAAGTAGGTTTAGTGAATCTTTGCAATATAAGAAGTAGCCTTGTCTTCCTATATAATTGTATTAGGATTTAAGTATATAAGACTCTGGGCAAACGGAAGAAGTTTTAGTATTAAAATATTTATTAAATATCGCTACTAGTTAATTCCACCTCCATCTAATTAAGTTAAAGCGCTATATAACGTCGTAAACTTCCATTTGGCAGGAGCGCTGCCCATTTGCCTCTTATAATGTAGTTTATATAGGCTTCTTTTAGCGGCTTAATTCTTCTTCCAGGCCTTATATACCTCTGGCTTTAGAGCTTAATTCCAGATCTTAATAATAGATTTTAATTTATTAAATTCCTTCTTTATTTAGGGCTTTTAAATATAGCAAGGGCCTTTAAAGTTATACGTAAAGCAACCCCAAAACATGAACCTAGAGTACCCCTTCTACCGCTTTTGTACGCAGCTACATACGCAGGCCTTATTTAATTGTTGCTATACTTAATAGCCCCCTTAACGGTGGCCTAAAATAATACTCGTCTTATCTAACTAAATTACAGCCTTCTAATCTTCTAACGTCTAATAATAATAAGCTAGTGCAAATCTATATTGTTTATTCTTTATGGCTGTAGTTAATCCAGGCTTCCTTATTGGCTTTGTTTTATAGAAGCCGTGCTTTTTAAGTATAGTTTGAACGGACGCCGCAGAGATACCTATTTCGCGACCAATTTTTTTGCTGCTTTTTTCACGTCCGTAATGATTGTATGTAACGGCGTTGATGACTCTCTGCTTAATATTGGGGGTAATCTTTTTAGAACGCCCTTTGCGGGGCTTATCCTTAAGGTGGTTATTAAGGAGGACCTAATTTGCATTCCAACCATTCTCTACTGCCTTTTTTACTAGGTTACTAATGTGCTTACCGCTAATCCCAGTAATTTAAGTGATTAGTTTTAGGGGTGTACCCAAAGCCTTTATTACTACGGCCTGCGCCCTCGTTGCAAGGCCGTAGTAAGGCATTTTGGGCTTGAAAACAGTAGGGAAAACAGTAGAAGGTATATAGAGGATATTATAAGCGATTAGGTAAGTAGATTCTATCAAAGAGTTAGTATAGAGTTGCTTTTACAAAGCTTAAAGTCAAAATTTGGTATATTTTGGTGGGGTCTTGGCGCTCAAAATCGCGCTTTTCCTAAATAGGAAGGAGAAATCTCTTTCTGGGCCGTCCTCCGTACTGGCGTTAGCAGTTAACAGATATTTTAGCTATTTATCTTTTAAGGCTCTATTACCTCCGTAATATTTAAAGCCTTTATAGAGGAGCAGGTACTGCCTTATTATTTATCTTATTTAGGGCTAAGATTAGTTCTTATTTTTAATAATACAGCAATCTACAAATTAACACAACTTTAAGAGCTTTATAAGCAGTATAGCGTCTTATTAAAATTTCTACCACTATACTCGCCAGATTACAATCCTATTAAGGCTATATTTAATAATATTAAGGCTTAGATTAGAAGAAACTAGTAGCTAGTTAAGGACTTTAAAAGCTTTAAGAGCTTTTTACATTTTGCTATTAGTTAAGTGTAAGGGATCTTTTGGCGGCTGCCAAGGCTAGCCTTCGGCTAGCCCTTGGCACCTCCTTAAAAGCTCCCTTGGGCTTGCAGCCCTTCCCTCCTCATCGGTTCGTCTCTCTCTGTACTAGGGTATTGCTATACCTACCCTTATTACCATATTGTCCTCTTCTATCGACTCCCCTTATGACTTATACTCGGCTTGCCTGCTCCCTACCGTACACCTAGACAATAGCCTTATATTAAGTATATGGTATATATATAGAAGCCTACTTCTAGGAAGCAGGATATATTATAAATAAATAGATAAATACTATTTTAATTGCTTTGTTAGGAAAACGGGAGAGTAGTAGGGGCTAGCCCAGGGTTATTTCAGCTAGATCCGCTAATCTACTTATATATACTTCTTTATGCTAGCCCGGGGCCCTATTAGCAATATTAGCAACATTAGCAATATTAGCAATATTAGTAATATTATTTTAAAAATAATAATATATCTTTTTACTATAATAGTTATAATATTTTCTATAACTGCAATATTTATATAAAATAATAATAATTTTTAAAAATTTAAAATTGGGTATTAAGCAATTAAGATAAGTGGAAGGCCTCTCGCAGAGGCTCTAAATTGTTAATTAGCAGTGTTCCTAACGATTTACCAGCCGTATACTGATGTCCTAACTAGGCCTAGCACCTGCCTACCTACCTACCCGCCTGCCTACCTGCCTGCCTGCCTACCTATCTATGCCTGCCTATCTGTGCCTGCCTGTCTATGCCTATCTGTCTATACTTACCATCTGTGCCTATTATTTGTATCTGTCTTTGGTATCTAATTCAATTTAGGGGGGAGGTTGGCCCGATTAAAAGCTCCAATTAATTTAATTAATCGATTAATTGTATTAATTCGGATTATTTTCTATAGGCGTTAGCTGGCTGTATATTCAAACGGTGGTTGTCTAGGGTACCTCCCTAGTGTTACGGGACTCACTCGTTCTCACGTCTCTGCGCGTCTTTGACGTTCTTGACCCGTGCTCACGTTCGTCCCGAGATACCTACGCACGTTCCCCTACAACCCCTATTTATACCCGTACCTGGCACACGAAGACTCTTCTTCTTCATCCAATGTCTTTGTATCAACCACGCATAGTTACGTGTACGTAGCCTTCTCAATTACTACCTCGTTTAGTGCATTGTATCCCGGCTCGTGCCTACTCCGTGACACCTAGGAAGCCTTGATTCCATTTAATTCGGTAATAGGCTAATGTTAAGGCTCTAGTTCGATTTGATCAATTAATTAAATCGTTTATAGTGTTCGTTGGCTAGTTATTTAAATGGTTGTTGTCTGGTTCTAGTAACGGTTATCTAGTTCTCATGACGGTTGTCTAGTTCTTATAATGGTCGTCTAGTTCTACAATAGTCGTCTAGTTCTCCAACGGTTATCTGGTTCTAGCGATAGTCGTCTAGTTCTATAACGGTTGTCTAGTTCTAACAACGGTCATCTGGTTCTATAACGGCCTTCTAGGTCTAGTAACAGTCATCTAGTTCTAGCGACGGTCGTCTAGTTCTGGCGACGGTTGTCTAGTTCTAGCGACGGTTATCTGGTTCTGGCGACGGTCATCTAGTTCTGGCAACGGTCGTCTAGTTCTGGCGACGGTCATCTAGTTCTGGCAACAGTCGTCTAGTTCTAGCGACGGTTGTCTAGTTCTAGCGACAGTTGTCTAGTTCTGGTCATAGTCCTCTAGCTACCGTTCTGGTGCCTCCCTAAGTAGGGAGGATATAAGGAAGGAAGAAAGGGTAAAGGTAGCATTTAGGTGTATAAGGGGTATATAAAGGCACGTATAGAGGCTGTTAGGAATATAGCGGGGACCTGATAGTACTTAGGACGATTTATATAATTAGGAAAATCAAAGTCCTGTTAGGAGCCTACTAGGAAGCCTGCTAGGAGCCTGTTACGGCGCTGGCACATTGCCGCAGATTGCCGCAAATTGCCGTCACGTGACTAGAGAATTGTATATAACTTTAAGCGGTGCTTCCATTCTTCCCCTTTCCTTTCTCTAGCTTTAGATCCTTATTTATAGACTACTAATTGCACAGGCTTACGCGTCTATCTTGCCGTGCTTATGCCTTAATTAACTAAGTTGCTAACATTATCTAAAGCTCGTTACTACTCTCTCTTCCTAAAAAGAAACTTAAATATATTTATAAAACTATAAATAGAATAAGGAAACAGAATAGGGCCCTAAGGATATTACTAAAACTAAAAGAATATAAATAGAACGCAAACCCTAAAAAATAGGACATGTATGGACTAAAACCCTAGAAAATAAACAAATACTAGAAATTATCTAGTACCCCTACTACTATGCCAAGAAACACAGTAGCTGGTAAAGCTGCTATAGGACCTGTAAATACCTCTAATAGTAAAACAGTCGCCATCTTAACCCCCTAGGAAGAGCTTACAGCAGCTAATACTAAAATTAAACAGCTCTAAGAGCTACTTAAAACTAGAGACACCCCTATACCTAGTAATAGGTTATTAAATACCTAGAGGCTTGCTATGGTCCTTAAAGCCCTAGCCCAATATACAGCATTAGTATTGTCGCGATCCGCGAAGGTTATAGACCCCTTATTGCTTATAAATGGAACTAACCCTATATTTAACAACTAGAAGCTTTAACTGCAGGATAAGCTCGAAGTTAATACGGACCACTTTCCTAATACCTAAGCTAAAATGGCATATGTCTTCGGCCGTACTAGCGGTAACATATAGATATACCTACGTCCGTAATACACCTAGGACTTAGCAAACCCCTTCCTCTCTAAAGAAGAGATAATTAACTACCTATCTTCTATTTATAAGGACCCCTTTAAAGTATAGAACGCCTAGCTTAATTATAAAAGCCTAAATATAAAAACGACAGAGACCTTCTCAGCCTTTTAGACCCACTTTCTATACTTAGCCAAACAGGCTTAAATCCCCTAAGAAGATCTAATGCTAGACCTCTTTAATAAGCTTACCCTAGACCTACAGCGCGCTGTACTGCCAGTTTATACTACTGTATAGATGCTTAAGGAACTTATGGACTAATGCCTAGCTATTAACCAGGGCCTCCGTTAAATTAAGGTATATACTAAGTGGTATAAGACTAAAAGCTCTGCCAACTAGAATATAAATATTACTAGAACGGGCCGCAGCGCCCTAGTAAGATCTGCAACCCCTACAGCACTGGCTGTATAGCCCGCCGCTAATTTAGCAGCTAGTTATGCAGCTAGTCCTACCATAGGTCCAGCGAATACTTGGCTTATATACAGCAACCCCTATATATAGGCCCTTAGTAATTAGGGAGCTTGCTTCTCTTGCGGCCAAAAGGGCTATATTATAAAGGATTGCCCAATAAATATAAAAGCGGGTAAGGTTCTGTTAATCTAGGAGAATAGCACAGAGTTAGAAAAAAAGGAACCCTAGAGGAAGACTCCTCTTTAGGGTTAAAAGGGATTAATATATTATATATTAATCTGGGTTAGCTAGTTAGTAGAAGAAGCTGCACTATTCCTTATACTTTATTCTGTAATGGATATTAAGTTTTAACCTCTACTTTAGCTAACTCTAGAGCAAATACCTTTACCTTAATAGATACCTAGTGTGCTATAAAGCTAGCTAATTTTCTAAATACACCCCTTAAAGAACTACCCAAACCAATTCCTATTTGCGGGTATAACAGATAGATAGGGCCACCTATTATAACAATCTTGTAGATTTACCCTTATATTAACGGATAAAGGCAGTATAACGTCCCCTTGCTTATTACGGACCTAGGAAGCCATAATATGATTTTAAAAAGAAAATGGCTAGCCTATTTAGGCTTATAGCTTAACGTATAGAGCAGACGGCTTATCTAGCCCAAAACCCTACCCCTAACCCCTTCCTTTATAAAAGAAATCAGCATTATAATAAAAAACCTTATATAGCTATAGGTAGACACCGTTTACCAGGCTAATGCTATATATAGAGACCAGGCCTTTAAGAAAGATATATAGCTTAATCCGCAATAGGTCTGCATACTACGCCGCCCCCAGACTACTAATGTCGCGCCACTAACACTAGAAACCTAGGAAGTTAGTAATAAGCTAGCTAGCTTAGGCCCTATACAGCTATAAAGAATAGCAAGGAATATTAGACGCCGTACTAAATGTATAGACCAGAAAGATAACTTATAGAAGATGGAATAGGAGCTAAGGAGGGTTGTAAACCCTTAGCTATAGAATACAGTCCGCGGAACGTCCGTAAAGAAACCTATAGGCCTCCCACCAGTTAATATCTACTGCATTAGCGCCATAGGATTCTACCAGAACTTAATATAGCCTAACACCGTTGCCTTTATAACTAGCTTATACAAAATTAATCGGATTATTAAAGATAAGGAAGCTCTAGCCCGTAACTAGCTTAGTAGGGAAAGTAAGCTTATAGATAAGGAGCTGGTAGAACAGAAACTACTCCGCCAATACTAGGAATTTAAGGATGTATTCTCTAAGGTAGTATCCAATATACTCCTACCTTACCAATAGTATAACTATAAGATTGAGATTGAGCCAGATAAAGAAAACACCCTTAGCTATAGCCCCCTCTGCTAGCAATCTACCAACAAACTATAGGCCACTAAGCAGTACCTTATTAACAACCTTAATAAGGGCTTTATTAAGCCTAGCCAAGTCCCCTTTGCCGCACCTATTCTCTTTATAAAAAAGCCTAACGGCGGACTCCGTTTCTATATTAACTACTATAAACTAAATTATATAACCTATAAAGACTAATATCCGCTGCCCTTACTTAAAGAAATACTAGCCTATATAAGTAAGGCTAAAATCTTTATAAAGCTTAATATCCGCTAGGCCTTCTACCGGATTAGGATAGACCCTAAATCTAAAGATCTTACTATATTTTAGACCCGCTACGGATTATATAAATATAAAGTACTACCTTTTAGACTAACTAACGGACTGGCTACATACCAACGGTATATAAATAATGTACTCTTTAACTACCTTAATAACTTCTGCACAGCCTACCTAAATAATATTATAATTTACTTTAAGAATAAACTGGAATATAAGAAGCATGTCCATAAAGTCCTATAATGGCTTCGCGAAGCTGGTCTCCAGGCCAATATTAGAAAGTTAGAATTTAGTATTAAGCGCACTAAGTACCTAGAGTTTATTATTAGTATAGACAGAATTAAGGCAGACCTGGAAAAAACGGCTATAATTAACTAGTGGACACCCCCACGGACTATAAAGGGGGTTTAATTATTTTTAGGTTTCTATAACTTCTACTAACGCTTTATTAAGAACTACAGCAGAATTACCTAGCCTCTTAACCACCTTACTAGGAAAGACCAGCTATTCCACTTTAACGCCATATATATACAGGCCTTTAATAAGCTTAAAAAACGGCTGGTATTAGCTCCCCTACTTACCCACTTTAACCCAGAACGGCCCTTAATGCTAAAAACTGATACCTTAGACAGCGCAATAGCTGGTGTTTTCTCCTAAAAGCAACTGGATGGAGAATAGCACCCTATTACATACTATTTAAAGACTATAATAGATGCTAAGCTAAACTACCACATCCATAACAAAGAAATGCTGGCTATTATCTCTAGCTTTTAGCACTGGCGTATATAGCTAGAGGGGACCCCTAAGCCTATTAAGGTAGTTTCGGATTATAAGGCCCTAGAATACTTTATAACAACTAAGGCCCTTACAGCCCGGCAGGTACGCTAGGTGGATATCCTATCTTAGTTTAACTTCTTAATTATATATAGACTAGGCGCTATAAACCGTGCGGATGCTCTTATAAGGTGTGAACAGGACCTAGGTAACTAGGTGGCTATAAAGATCTTATTACAGACCTAGATACTACTATAACTAGAGCACCTTAACCCCCGGATACAGGCAGAACTAAGTATAGACTTCTTAGGTGCCAAGATGTATCCTATTAACCCTTTAGGATTTAACTTTATTAATAAATTGCTATAGGCAAACTGTATAGCCTCTTCCCTATAGGAATACTATAAAAAGGCAAAGAACGTTACCAGCCCATGGTCCCTTAAAAATGGATTACTTAGATATTAGGAATGGCTAGTAGTAGCAGAGGAACAGAACCTACGGACTTGGCTTATTACCAAAGCATATACGTAGGTCTCTACGGCCCACCCTAGAAAAAATAAGACCTATAGGATTATTGGCAACCGCTACTACTGGCCTAGAATGGTTATAGATATTAACCGCTATGTACAGAACTATAACGACTGCTATAGGTCTATAATTCTATAAGATAAAACCCTAGGGCTATTAAAGCCACTCCTAATACTAGAACGCCCCTAGTAGTATATCTTTATAGACTTCTATAAGTTACCTACAGACCGCGACAGATATAATATAGTTATAATTCTAGTTAACCGCTTTGGCAAGCGCCTGTTCTTAATCCCCTATTATAAGAATATTAATGCTAAAGAGGCGGCCTAACTGTATATCCACTATATCTACTAAATCTACGGACTACCAGATACTATTGTATCCAACTATAGGCCGCAGTTTATATTAGCCTTCTGAAATGAGTTTACCCGGATTCTAGGTATTAGGCTAAAGCTCTTTATAGTATACCACCCCTAGACAGACGGTTAGACAGAGATTGTAAATTAATACTTGGACTAAAGACTCCGGCCCTTTATTAACTACTTTTAGGACAACTAGGGTAAACTACTACCCATAATAAACTACGCCCAGGCAACTCTACTCTATAACTCTATAGGGTTTGCACCTATTTAGCTAGAAATAGGATACTTACCCTATATAAGCTTTAACTGGGAGAGACTAGAAGAACTGTAAACTGTACGCAAAAAACTATCTTATAAGGAAGCATAGTAGTATACTAGATGCTTAGAAGAAGTATAGGCAGTAGCCTATAAGAACCTAGAGAAGGCCTAGAAATTAATAGAACAATAAGCAAATAAGCATAGGCGCGAGCCCGACTTTACCGTAGGTAATAAGGTCTAGGTTATAACAAAGAACTAAAAGACAGAACGGCCTAGCTATAAGCTAGACTATAAAATAGCAGGACTGTATAAGATCCTTAATAAAGAAGGCAACTTATATAAGGCTAAACTCCCAGACTTAATTAAAGTTTACCCTGTTTTTTTACTAGATAAGCTATAGAAAGCTGCAAATAACCTATTACCTAGATAAAAGAATGAGCCTCTACTACTAATTTAAGTTAATGGCGACAATAAATAGGAAGTTAATGAAATACTAGCCTATAAACTAGTATAAGGAACGCTAAAATACTGTGTCTAATAGAAAGGTTATAATTTAGACCCAACCTGGTACCCTACCTGGAACTTTATAGGTTGCCCCTAGAAGCTTAAAGAGTTCTATAACCAATACCCTAATAAGCTAGGACCCCTAAAGTATCTAGACGAGTAGATGGAGTACTAGTATAGCAAAGATAATAAGCTACCTGTTAAGCATATAGATAAAAACACCCTATGGATATAATACGGACATATAAAGCCTAAGGGCAGGCTTTTTTAGAGGGGGGGGGTAATGTTATGGCGCTAGCACATTACCGCAGATTGCCGCAAATTGCCGTTATATAATGGCAAAGTGCCATTATATGACTAGAGAATTATACATAACTTTAAGCGGTGCTTCTGTTCTTCCTCTTTCCTTTCTCTAGCTTTGGATCCTCGTTTATAGACTACTAATTGCACAGGCTTGCGCGTCTATCTTGCCGTGCTTGTGCCTCGATTGACTAAGTCGCTAACAGAGCCTACTAGGAGGCTTTTAGGATTTTAATACCCTAATAGCAATAAATGCAATAATACTAACAATATTTATTTTATAGCCATAAGCTAGCGTAATGCTAGCGTATAGCTCTAGGGCTTAGCTAATATGGCGGAAAGCTGGCCCTAGGCTCTAGGGGGTTAGCTAATATGGCTAAAAGCTAGCCCTGGGCCCTAGGGGGTTGGCTAATATAATAAAAAGCTGGCCCTGGGCCCTAAAAATACTTTTAGCGAAACTAAATTTCCTATACCACTTCCTGTTTTCCTGACGTTAAAGCTTAAACTTTAAGATTAGAGACCTAATTCTACTAGCGTACTAACCTTAAAGCTATAGTTCTTCTATAGATCTTAACAATAGTTCTAAAAAAGTCCTTTATATACATTTCCTGCTTATATAAGCAGATTCCCTTTATTTCCATTTTAGACAGTATCCTTAGTAATTACTTTAGACACTATAAATATAGGCCTATATCCATTATAGTTAGATCTAAAGATATACATTTATTCTTTCTAATATTATTTAGTTTATTAGGTTATAAGCACTAGGTTACCACCAAACACCATAGTTTAGCTATTTAATAGCTTAGAATATTAACACCTTACTATAGGTTACATTAAGGGTTACTATATCTATATTAGGTTATATCTTACTATTCTATATTTAACGCCTTACTATAGGCCGTATTAAAGGTTACTATACCTAAGTACAAAGTTATTTCTTATTATTAAAATTACGTATTAAATTCGATTTTTTTTACGCGTTAAATTAGTTTGTTTATGCGTTAAATTTATTTACTTACGTATTACTATAGGTAAAGACTATCTAGGTATTTAACGCCTTAAGAACAACGGTTTAAATTAGTATTAATATTAGATATAGCTTTATATATACCTATATAGTAAGAGCCTTCTGCACGTTATTTGGGAAGATATAGGCCTACCTCTCTACCTAAAGCTCTAGGAAGAAAAACCTATAATATCTATTAATTAAGTGCTAGAAGACGCTGATAAGGAGAATCGAGATAAGATCCTTAAAAGGTCCCAAATTATTATAGACACTAATAATTTAATTCGCTTAACTAATAAGGTACTCTATAATAAGTATAATAAGAAGCTTAAATAGTATAATAAGGATAACGGTAAAGTCTATTTAGTTATCCTTAGTACAATTAATAAAGAGATTATTACTGCTCTAGAGTATAAGCAGACGGTAAAAAACTATATTAAACACTTTAAGCAGTTATTTAAGGCCCATAGCTTAATCTATAAGGTTAATATATAGGAGACTTTTATTAAGCTCCGCTTTTAACTAGACTAAGTAATTATTACTTTCTTAAGCCGTTACTAAGAAGCGGTTTAAGGAGTTAAGTAGGTAAAGCTTACTCTAGATAACAAGATTATTAATTACTAATTTATTAACGCCGTTAACAAACACTTCCCTATATAGGCTTACATCTAACATAATAAGATCCGTAACAGATATAAGATTTTACTACTTTAATTAATTGCTAACCTTACTAACGAGGCTTTGTGGAAGGACTCGGCTAAGAGCTTTGCCTTATTTAATTAGATATTAGGTAACTTACGCTAAAAATATAGTAATAGCCATAGTCGCGGTAATGGTTAAGGCAGAGGTAGAGCTGGCTATAGTACCTTATTAGGCAATTAAGGCCCTACTAGAAATGCTTTAAACAAGTATAGATAATATAAACAAGGTTATCTAGGTAGCGAGGAAGGCTACTAAATAAAGTATACCTATCTAAGACCCAAATAGTAGAGACCTAGAGAGAAACGGCCTCCGCACTTAGGTAATAAAGTAGCCTTAAATATAAATAAGGCCTCTAAGGGGATATCCAATCGCCCCTCTTAAGCTACCAATTTGGTAACTAGATTAATCTTTACTGTATAGGTTATTGGGCTAGTAGCTATAGCTTTAGGAACAAATATTAAGAACTCCTAAATAGCTAACAGTTACTTAAATATTTATATAAGCAACGACATTAGGAAGTTTATACAGTATAAGGAAATCAAGCCTCTCTAAATCTAAACGGGAGGAGGCTTAATAAAGGCTATTAGCGTAGAATTAGTTAAACTTATGGTTACTTAAACTAACTACTTAGCCTATATAATTATATTTACTAATATATATTACTGTCTTAACTTCTTTATAAATATTATCTTACTTAGTATTCTACAAAGTAAGGGCGCCTTCTTTAACGGTCTCTATAATATAATTAACTTTATTAAAGATTGGGCAGAAATAGCCTATATCCCATATATTAACGAACTCAATTTATTTATACTAATAGACAACTCTGTGGAGGTTCCCTTTATAATAGCCCTGGCTACTACACAATTGCACCTTTATAAAAAAAGGCGTGCTTACTAAAGCTATTATAGAGACTTAGTATAAAAGACTATAATACCTTCCTTTTACTTAAATATGTCTCCTTGCCAGAAGTATAAAGGGGATTATAGTTACTAAGGATAAGCTATTTTACTACGAGGATTATTACCTTAGAAAGGCCAAGAAGTAAATATTAAGACGCCCTTAAAGACATAGCAATTGTATATTAAAAAAGGTGCATATTAATATAGTTGGGCTATTAAATTATAAAGGTCTCCATGGTAAAAAGTACTAGGTACTATTTACTAATAACTAAATACGCTTTAGATAGATCTACTATATATTAAATAAAAACTCCGCGGCCTCTACCTTAAAGTAGTTTATTTATATAATTAAGACTTAAATAGGGATAAAAATTAGTTGCTTCTAATTAGATAGAGCTTCTAAGTGGTTTAATAAGGACTTAACTAATTTCTTTAAAAATAAGAGTATACTTACTAAGGCCTCTACCCTATACACTATACACTAAAATAGAATTATAGAGAAGGCTAACCACTTAGTTAAAGAAAGGGTTAGGGTAATATTAACTAAGACTTAATTACTACTAAAGCTCTAGCCTAAAGTCGCCAAGGTAGCTATATACGGACTTAATATATTGCCTACATTAGTTAATAAGGACCAAGCTCTACCCGCTTAAGTAATTGTTGGTATATATTAACAACGTGCAGAATACATATATTATAACGATACGTACTATGCGGTATTGTTGGTGGATTCTTATTATTCTATCTATACGTCTTAATAATATATATGCGCGTCGCGTAGATCACATGCTCTATATATATAATATATAAAACAAATATCTACTAACACTAGAGCAACTCTAAAAAGAAACTAAATTGTACTATTCCCGTTATTTGTAGCATGTACGCAATAACTGGTTCTTCCGTCTATAATACGTAATAGCTTCTCCGTGGATTGCTATCTAACAAAGGTACTAGGTAAGGGAGAAGAAGAAGAAGGAGGAGAATTGGTAGGGGTAGTAGGTGGACATATCACGAGGGCCGCCAAGGCGCTAGTGGTAAGCGAGCTAATAGTGATTTTCCATCCCGGGGATAGAAAATCCTAATTGGCTGGTTAAATTCAGGGTCTGTAGAATATGGCACCGTTATAATGCTAAGCCGAATCTTAGTTTGTTTGTTTAACCCACTCCATAGCCTACAGTTCTAAGTAATTAGTATTAATTAGCTTCTTAAAAGCCGTGGATGCCTTACTCTTAGTTATTAAGTCAGTAGGGTTGCTATTACTATTAATCCACTTAACTTCCGTAATCTCTCTACGCTTATATAACTAATAAAGACATATAACGTCTATTATAAAATGTTTCTCTTGTGTAGTGCCTAGCTTGATAAGATATTTGTAGAGTAATTTTAAGTCGGTGCAAAGTATAAGTGGGAGTTTAATCTGTAGGAGTTGTTTAACGGTTAACTTAATTGCGGCGCTAATGTTAAATCCGTGGGCTATTGTATAGAGTTCTAAGGCTAGTACGCTTCTAGTAACTTTTTTGTACTTAATTAACAACTAGTAAATAATATTAGCCTTATATGTCGCGTCCTTTAATACTAGTATATATCCTATTTGTGATAAGAGGTCCTTATTATTAGCGAATAAGGTGTTAGTAAAAGCAAGTAGGCGTAATATATTAATGTCTAATTTAACAAATATAAGGCCTCTTATTAGATTATTGATCTGCAATTATAGTTATTTGTTAAGTGCTGTAATATCTTCCTTCTTAGGATTAATTACCTAGGCGGTAAAGGAGAGATTAAAGGAAGCTTCTGGTTAATATATAGAGGCAATATACGCGCCTCTTGCGCGTTGCGTAATGTATTATTTCTTTATGGTTAGTGTATTACGAACAATGCCTCTTAAGCTTATGGTTGTAGCTATCTTACTAGGGTAGACTGTATTTAGGTTCTTATACTAGTGTTCCTAGGTTATTATAATATTGCCTTCCTAAAAGAGTTAAATAATATATTTGTTAAATTTAAGTGACTGCTTAATTATAAGTTGCTCGCGTTCTTTTGTAAGAAAGTAAGCCTTTTCTAGATGTTATTGCTCCGCGTCCATAAAGGTGGTATTAGCTAGGAAGAAAGTGTTATTAGTTTAGAGGCTAATAATACTAAAGTAGTTAGGAGTGTTGCTCTATAAGAGGCAGGGGTTATATATTAATAAGTTTATATCTAACTCCTTAATATGGTGATTATAGTAGGTTATAAACTAGTAATTGCCTACTTCTGGAACACTATATAAAGGCTTAATTACCTTTAGGATGGAGTTCTTTCTAATGCCTGGTTGGCTTCCCAATTTGTAAGGTGGTTGGATATAGAAGTCTTAATTTAGCTTTATAAGAGACTAGACATACGCCTAAGAGATATCTTATAGGTATAACTGTATACCATTGCCTTGTAGTATTGCTGTAATGTATAGAATAAGGCGTTAGCTAACTTGTTGAATTATAGGTAACTGGGTTAGTATAATACCCTTTTTAAGATTGTTATATGCTTGGACGACAAGTCTTAATTTCTTAAAGGCTTTGTTAGTACTGGGGTTCTTAATCTTATCTATAAATTATAAGTTAAAGACTTTAACTCCTGTGGGTACGTCCTAAGGGTTAATTATCTTAAATACGCCCTTTTTAATTAGTCCTATAATTTCCTTTTAATGGGACGTTTTAAACTGCTTATGGTTACTGTCCTCTTGCAAGAATATAGTAATATTAGCAGTATTAACGTGAAGGGGATACTTGCGGGGTCTTCCTCTTTCTTAGTAAGGTGGTTATACCTCTCTAGTTTTAGTAAGGGACGGTTTCTATATAAAGACGGTTTCTGTGGACGGTTTGTATATACGGGCAGTTTTGTTAACTTAAATATTATTAACTTGGGTGCCGTTATCTTAAATATCTTTAATGTAAATATTTCTAGGGTTTATTAAGTATGGTTTAATAGCAGTGCTGCGGAACTTTATAGGGCCGCTAAGTAGGTTAACAGCACACGTTTCTCCTTTAATATTTAGTAGGTTATATGGTCCTGCCTAGTATTTAGGTTGTCCTATATTGCCTTCTCTCTAGACCAGTACTAAAGAGTTAAGGGGTAGATTATAAATTGCGGTAGTGCTGGGGCTATTATATATGTTAAGTGCATCTGCGACTTAGTGCTCCGCTTATATCTTCTTTACTTCCTCTATAGCTTTCTTAAATGTAGTCGCACGCTATGTTACTATAGGTGAAGGTGCGTCGGACTCTGTTATTTAGGGGTACGCTCTAAATACTAATAGTGTAAGTATTAGGCCGTCTGGCTCTGTAGAGTCGTTAATTGCTTTAAAGGCTATTTATAGTGCTATATCCTTGTTAATTCCTGGTATCTTGGAAGTAATAATGTGGTATATGCGTTGCAAGGGGCCGTAGTAACGCTCTACTATGCTAATTAAGTTGTAAGCTTTGACCGGTATACTCTTTATATTAGTGCCTATATTAACCGCATATTGCTTAAACTCTTTACTAATAAAGTTCTTTCCTGTGTTATGTGCAATTATATCCAGGGGGCCTAGGTATATATTAATCCAGCACACTTGTAATATATCCCATATATGCTTAGTGCTAATATTTTATAGCTATCTGCCTGTTTAAAATCGGGTGCCTTTATTAACAATATAAAGTATGGGCTTGCTGTTAATGTACATAATGTTAACAATAATGCAGTAGTTAAAATTAACGTTATCCTTTAAGGTAAATCTGAATCTACCTAGTGACTTTCTGTGCTTTTAACAGTATAAGCAGTAGTGGGTAATATACTTAAGTATCTTTTAATTAGCATTGTTTTTATAGCTAACACGGTCTAATATTCTCTTAAGTCGCTTTACTAATGGGTGTCCAAAGCGTTGGTATAGGCGTTGCAATTCTACATTAGTTAAGTAGCATAGGTTTTAGTTAAAGGACTTTATAATAAATATATGTAATAAGGTATCCTATAGTAGAAATAGGTGTCTAAATTGGCATATAACTGGTATGGTCTTTAAGGGGGTTATTAGGATATTCTTTAGGTTGTTGAAGTACACTTATAAGTTGTCCATATCTGCTAGGCAAAGTAGGAAAGAGGTATTAACTTTAATAATGTGGAACTCTACTGTACCTATTGGTGTATTTACCTTAATAGAACTAATAGAGGATGTAGAACCTATTCTAAACTATATACTAACTATGCCTCTTATGGACTTGTTTAACTGTACTTTATTAATCTTCTAAAGTGTAAGAAACTGACCGTATCCTACTATAGAACATTTAGAGGCTTTGGTGTTAATCATTATACCTATAAACTTTGTTAAGGTGTAGCGTAAGGTTGTATTATACGTAAATGGGTCTATGTTAGTAGTAAATGCATCTATTATAGTATTAATAGTTATAACTGCGTGGCTATAAGCTCTATTAGCTAGTTCTAAAGCTGTAGCGGTTGCATTATCTAGTTTGATCTTACTGTATAAAGTGTAGTATACTATAGCCTGGTTGTCCTTATTTAGTAGAGTGTTGGGGTCTATATTAATTACCAGAGCGTTAAATACGTCAGTGATCTTATTATCCTTATCGTTGTCCTTGTCATTGTTGCCTTTATAGTCTATAATATATTGCTTTATTCGCTCCTAGAAGCAGTCCTTAAACTTATTTCTAAACTTAGTCTTGGACTCTTCTTGCTCCTCCTTAGTATGTTTCTATAAGCGATATCCTTCCTTATTATATACGAAGCAATATAGTTTCTGTCGGTTGCGGTTGTATAGGGGGTTGCTGCGGTTGTTGTGGTTATAGTTATTGTCTCTTCTATAGAATTGTTGGTCTGTAAAGAAAGCTTATATCTTCTCCGCATGCTCTTTCTTGTATGCTGTAATAGACAATTGGAGTTTGTTAATAAGGGCTCTAAGGTTATTTAGTGGGTTAGAGACTGTATATCTACATACTGGTATTCCCTGGCAAGAAGTAACTATTTTGTTATAAAGGAAGTCCATGGTTTGTAAGGTAGGTTTAAGGCCATGCTGTAGTTAACAAAGTTTGTGGATTAGTGATTAGAGATATTTGCTTATAGACTTGTCTGTATTTCCTGCCATTACTATTATAAGTGTAATGGTATTCTATTTATCCAGATTCTTATGTTAAAATCCTAGTCCTTTAAAGAAATTCTAAAGGTGTTTGTAAGCTTTAGTAAATGGTAGGTGGGATAGTTAGTTTATGTAAAAGTGGTCTAAAGCTAGTCCTTTTAGCATAGTAGGGAATGCCTTAAGGTAAGCTTTTTAGGGTACATCCGCTTGATTACAGATGTCGTAGAATATTATTAATTTGTAGTCAAGGCTTTCGTTTATGCCACTGTATTTCTGCTCCTCCGTATATATCTTAGCTGCATTTGCAATTTCCTTTCTATAGCTGGTTGTAGTGACAGGGCGGTTTTCCTTATCCGTAGGTTATCTGTAGAGTTGTTGTGTTATTACAGGTTAAGGTGTAACAGATAGTGTAAAGGTAGAGGTAATTATAGATTAAGGTATAGTAGAAAGCATAGGCACTAAGGAACGTCTTGCTTGTTGCTCCTCCAAAGTTCTGTGTATCTTATAATACTTAATACCTCTTAACTTAATATTAGTGCCAAACTTTTTCTTAAGTGCGTTTATCTCTTCTCTAGTCTATTCCATTTGGTCCTCTTCTTATGCTATATTGTATAAAGATTAAGGGAGTAATTTGCCTTGTTTATGGTTGGTGTTAACCTATACTTCTCTGCTGTTTAGATAATCGCGTAGTTGTTAAAGCCAGTGTAAGGGGATTTTCGTGAAGGTATTAACCGTAAAGTCCTTAAAATCTCCCTGGAATGATTCCTAGAGTGTTAAGTCTAACTAGTACTGGCCGTGTATCTCCGTGCATACGTACATCTTGCATTATACATAGTTGGTTAGTTCGTCCTTGGTGACTTCTGTTAGGTTAATTCCATCTTCCTATTTGGCTGCTTCTTCCTCCCAGTCTTTCTCTGTTCCTAACATCTTGTATTTTGTGTATTATTTAGGTAGGTAAGGGTGAGGGTGTTTGTAAGGTAAAGGTAGGGGAACGGTTAAGGAGGCGGTTGAGGAGGCGGTTAAGGGGGCGGTTAAGGAGGCGGTTGATAGGGTAAAGGGGTAAGGTGTTCTGCGTAGTAATCTTCTAAAATAGATAGAATAAGATGTCTAGAAGTCGTCGTGGATACCAGATAAGTACTTCTAGGTGGTTTCTCTTCTTCTCTTTAACTGAAATAGGCTGATATGAGAGGTGGATGAGTACAACTATCTTCTAATCTGCTGCAAGGTGGATAGTATAACTGTCTTCTAAGCTATCTGCGTGTTTCCTGATCTGTGCGCGCTCACTAATTAGTGTTGGTATGCATTAATAACGTGCAGAATACATATATCACAATAATATGTACTATGCGGTGTTGTTGGTGGATTCTTGTTGTTCTATCTATACGTCTTGATGATATATATGCGCGTCGCGTAGATCACGTGCTCTATGTACGTAATGTATAAAACGAATATCTACCGACAGTAATAGCTCTCGCCCTAGGTAATACCGATTCTATAATTACATACGCCAACTAGAAGATCTATAGCTATCCCGCCTATATCCTTGTTAATAAAAAAGACCTTTAGCGGCAATAAGGTAATAAGTTCGTTGCAAGAGCTTAGAAAGGACAATTAGTTGGCTATAAAGGCTTATATATATACCGCGTCTACCTACCTTATAAAAATAGGGTCGTTTAATTAAGCAGTATTACCTTTAACGAATTAGGAACCTTTCTTACTACACTAATTAGTAAAGAAGAAGGTAGCGACAACAATATCTGCTAAATACCACTTAAGGAACTCCTTACCAAAGATACTATACTAGAGGTCTCTTGGTCACTATAGGAGGCAGATAAGGTCTCTTAGGCCTCTTAGTTAGGGGGTGACTCTTAGTTAGGGGGTGCCTCTAATAATTACGATATCGCACCGCAGCCTAATCGACCTCCCCTTACTAACGACAAATAGGCAGGCCTTAACTAGCAAGAGCTACCTAATCTAGGAGGACACCTCCATTAGGAAGGGACTTCCCTAAAGAATACCTATTAGGAGGACCTAGAGCAGACTCTAGATAAGTACTTAGATATAGAGGCTAAACCTATAACGAATACTTGTACGCGGTTAAAGCCATGGCTTAACTATAGTGTACTCTATAAAACTGGAAGGAAGGAGCTAGTTATAAAAGCTACCTACCTCACCCTAGCCTTTGCCTACATGTTTACAAGTGCTCTATTACAGCCCTAGTAAATAAGGATAACTAAGGAACTACCTCTAGAGCCTCGCAACTAGAAGGAAGCCATAAATTTAATATTTAAGATGTGAGGGCGCGAAGAGGCTTCAAGGAAGATTCGAAGGAATAATGTAAATTCTATCTAAATCTAAGGGTATATAGCTCTTGCAGAGTACAAGACATTGCGTAAAGAAGAGAAAGGAACAGCGAGAGAATTATATAATTAAACAATTAAACAGTTAGGGGATTTGGTGGTCAATGCGTGCGCACGTACGCACGCAGTCCTTGACGGACTTTGACGGACTTCGGTGTTACGGCGCTGGTGGAAACCGGTGGATTGTGGCGGACAATTGTAGACAGTTGTAGATAGTTACAAACAGTTACAGACAGTTATAAACAGTTGCAGACAGTTATAGACAGTTATAGATAGTTACAGATGGTTTCTAATAGTTATCTATTAAGTGTTTTACCAAGATATTCCTACTGTAACTGGGCTAGTCCTGTTATATAAGAAGGAGTAGAAGGCTACGGCAGATAAGAAATAGGAGTCTTAAATAATAAATATCTTATTTAAGATCGTTGAACTTCTACCCAAAGCCAAGGCTCTACCTATTAAGTAGGTCTTTATATACAAATTTAATAAGAATAATGTCCTATTTAGATAGAAAGTAAGACTAGTATTATGCGGTAATAAGCAGCGCCTAAAAATCGACTATAGCGATATATTTACGGGTATTATTCGCCCTAGTATATTTAAGTTACTAATAGCTCTAGTTACCGTATATAATCTAGAGTATAAACACCTAAACGTAATTACGGCCTTTCTTAATAGAAAGCTTAACCATAAGAATATTTATATTTAGCTACTAGAAGGATATTATTAGTATCTAAAAGACGGTGTTGCCCTTATAGGCCTATTACTTAAGGCTCTCTACGGTCTTAAGTAGGCGCTACGCCTTTAGTATAAGGAGCTTAAGAGCTTCCTTATTACCCTTAAATATATGCCAATTCCAGCCAGCCTATGCGTCTTTATTAGCTAGTAAAGTAGCTAAATTATTATTGTCTATATTAATAATCTTATCTTAATTAGACAAGATATATAGACAATTAAACTACTTAAAGAAGCACTTAGAAATAAGTATAAAGTAAAAGACTTAGGCCTAATTATATACTACCTAGGCATTTAAATTATAAGGAACCGCCAGGCGCGATTAATTCAACTAGTATAGAACGCCTATATTAGGAAGATCTTATATACATTCTATAAAGAGAATTGCGTACTAGCCTCTATACCAATTTACCCCTTTATAGTAGACTTTAAGCTATATAAGCTTAAGGATTAAGCTCTAATAGAGCTAGTAAAATAGTATTAATTACTAATAGGCTCTCTACTTTATCTATATAATTAGACTTAGCCTAATATAGCTTAGGCTATAGGAAAGCTTTATTAGTTCCTATATAACCCTACCAAACTATATATAGAAGCTGTAATATAGATACTCGCCTACTATATAGGGATAATCAACTTAGGTATAAAGTTTGGCTTACCCTAAGGGCAGCAGCCACCTCTAAAGGCCTTTGCCGAAATATTAGCTATAGATTATACTACCCTTAATTGCAATAAGCGCTGCCTTTAGGTAAGCCATGGCTTTAGGTAAGTAATATATCGCCAGAAGCCTTCCTTTTTTAGTAATTACCTAATTATAGAGTTGGAAGTGTAGAGTCCTATTTTAGTAGAGAGCTTAGCATAGGTGGTAGTACGCGCCTAATTATAAGATTTAATAAAGTTGACCAAGCATTGGCGCGTAGGTGTGTTATATCTAAGGTAATTTTTAAAGCTACCACGTTGTGGAGTTGATAGCTTGTTATAGATGGCGTATATAGTTAATAGAGGCTCTTGTAAAGTAGTCCAAATAGTAGTGAAAGGCATAGAGAGAACGTTTTAGAAGGCCTTAATTACGTACTATACTTTATATAGTACAGAGCCATATTAGCAAAGATTGCGCGCCTATGTAATTACGCTCTGCCAATACTTATTAATATAGCAGTAGTGTTGCTTAATCCTCTAGTCTTTGTACTGTAACTCTCTCTGGGCTTTATATAAGGTATTCTAAACGATTTAATTATAAGCTTGGCGCTCCCAGCAATTGGGTATTAAAGGAGAGGCTTAAGGAGAGGCCTAAGAGAGGAAGAAAATGGTACTGTAGATGCATCTAGTGATGCCGTATTAGGTATTGTAGTTGCATTAAAAGCAGGTCTAGTAGAGGCCTAAAAAGGCGAAATTAAATGGAAGACAATATTAGAAAAGCTAGGTAGAGCTCTTTAAGTTGGCTGTATATTGCGTTTGGTATATAAGGGAGGAAGGGTAGGAGAATATATAGGGGGAGGTATACTTAGGGTCGATTTTCGTCCAAATTCTCGTTGGAGGCCATATCTAAAGAAGTGTATATAGATTAGTATTGGAAATAATTGATTTTGGTGTAAAAAGGGCTGGTTTTAATAAGAGTAATATACTGTCCTTTTATATAACCTTAAGCTCACCATACCTGCTAAAAGTTGTCCCCTAAGTCGTCTCCTAAATCGTCCCCTAAGTCGTCCCTCTAACCCAATTACTCACCCAACCGCTTACCACCACTGTCACCACCTTACTACTTTATTATGACCTCTACTATTACGGATAAGGCCGCTTAAAGAGGCGTATGAGTCTTTCTATATAAAGAAACGCGTTAAGTATTGTGAATATTAGTTAGTAATACAAAATCAAGAAGAGCCTCGTCACGACCGTACCAGGAGAGCACCTGATCGTGGAGCTGAAGAAAATGAGTCAAAGGCGTCGCGGTTGCATCTGTCAGATAATCTGTATTCTCTAAAGGCGTGGGTCACGTGCACGAGTCACGTGCACGGAGCACGTGCATTGTAAAATCTCTTCGTAGCTCGAAGCTCTAGGGCCCACACGACACGTCACTCAAGACACGATACCAGATCATCAATCTATCAACCCATTTCATCAATGAACTTCTCTATTTGAACTTCATAACAGTTATAAGCCCGGTCCGCCAACTCAAGAAGCTAGTCAGCTATTACTCAATCATTTAAAGAAATTCTACCTCATTGTTAGACTCTGACACCTTATCGTCAAGGACGCAGACTCTGACAGAAATCCTACCTCAAGTGTCACAGGACGATTCTGACACGAACCTTCCACGAGATTCCATGAGATTCTATAAGATTCTACAAGATTCCACATTAATCGTCACAGGACGACCCTGATGATAAGGACGATCCTAATAACAAGGACGATCCTAACGACAAAATACCATCACAATTCCTCCTTTGCCTATCAGTAAAATGACTCCACTAATATTAAGTTCGTTGACCATAATCATTCTCAATAAACCAGAAGACTGGGAGCAATGGATCTAGCAACTATAAGCCCTTATAGATAAACGAATTTGGGCCCACGTTGACCTAAATAATGCAGCACCTCAACGAGCTCTACTATAAGAACTAGCCTATCTAGAAGTCACTAATTTCAACAAGAATGCAACCTTATATACACAGCTCTTAATAAATTAATAGAAAGCGTACGAGAACAGCAGACGATACTACGACTAGGATATAAAGTACTTCCTAAAATAGGAAGAGCATCTATAACAGATACGCACCTAGATCACATCCACAGTATCAATTTAGAAGAAGCTACTGCTTAACCCTTCCCTTATAGTTAAGGAATAGCTAATTCAGTTAAAAGAAGACACTAAGCCTTTAAAGAACTTTATAATAAGGAAGGTACAGCTGCAGTATATAGAGTTACTTAAAGGGCTTAAGCAGACAAAGGTTACCTAGTGGCTTAACTAATAGGAGCATGCAATAAAGATGGTAGAGAAGTATAATCTTCTATAGATAACTAATGGGATCTAGCTAATAGACCTTATAAATGCAATACAACCTATAAGTGAAACCTATTTTATTCTATATATAAAGCAGGTAAATGATACCAAAAAGGCTCCCTTATTAGAATACCGTAAAGTAGTAATAGAGCTATAAGAAGCATTTTAAAACCTTTCTAAAGCCGTACCTATAACGGCAAGAGGGAGTGTATTTAATATAGACTTCGCAGGAGAGCCTAAAGAGGGTATTTCTATTGCTGCTAAAGTTTAAAAAAGAAAAGGGAATAGCTTATCTTATAGCCGAAAAAGGGCAGGTATAAATTTAACTAAAAAGATATCTTCTAAAAGGTTAAAGAACCTTAAATGCCTAGTATATAATATAAGGGGACATACCCTTCCTAACTGTTGGTATCTATTTAAGAGCAAAAGGCCTAAGGGATTTAAAGCCGTAGGTATATATATAAAAAGGGTGCTTATAAAGGTAGAGCAAGATAAGGATCTAGCTGCCTAAGTGGAATGACTTAAGCTTAAGGAATTAAAGACTAATAAAGCTTAATAACAATAGGATAAGAGCTAGGAGATAGTTAAGATTAAGGGAGAAGCTAATGCGATATTCCTAGAATCATATTATACCAGTTAACTCCATCTATTAAAGCTATTAACTATTCTTGACTTAGGAACCACTCTCTATATCTTTAATAATCTCTCTTATTTCTATAACTTTATATCGGCAAAATATGGTACCCTTTCAATGGCCTCAATGGTTGGTGGTTGACGCAATTGGCGCGCAGTTAAGGTCATTTGGCAACTCGACCGACTAGCCTATGTCGTGTTTTTTTAACACGCAGCCTGC
>Ga0307507_10000752_pt1 | contig 71590 bp, 10 predicted proteins | sample 7_EM_MG_FD_207223 | JGI IMG/M metagenome (GOLD analysis project Ga0307507, IMG submission 207223) | Populus trichocarpa ectomycorrhiza microbial communities from riparian zone in the Pacific Northwest, United States - 7_EM | ecosystem: Host-associated > Plants > Roots > Unclassified | place... | reverse complement strand
GCTTGTAGATTGCTACCATACAAGAATACTAAGCTAAGGAGAAGAAGAAGTCTGTCAGAGACTGGCAAGATACAAAGGGGTCGCCAAGGCGCTAGTAGTAAGCGAACCAATAGCGATTTTCCATCCCGGGGATAGAAAATCCTGATTGGTTAGCTCTACAAGTAGTGTCGGCAGAATATAGCAGAATTTGGCAGAATGCCCAGAAAGTAGCAGGTGACGCGCTCCAGCACCGTCACATTACCCCCCCTCCCAAAAAAGCCGGCCCTTAGGCTTTGTCCAAGTTCTTTATTATTATCTAGATTATTATAGTTATCTAACCCTTCCTCCCAGCATTTAATCCAGCTGTCTAGTTTACGTGGTGGTCTAGGGAGGTCTGGGTGGGCTAGGTGGAAATCTTGTAGCTTATAGGGAGAGTACTTAAAATTAGATGCGGGGTACCACTCTAGGTCTTTATTGTGATCTACCTAGCTTATATAGTATTTTAAGGTACCACAGTCCTTCTTAACTGTTAAGATCTCTTTAACTTCCCATTCCTTGTCCTCTGCAATTTAAATTGGCGGTAGGGGGTCGTTATACTATTTAGGCAATGGGTCGTCTGCGGCCTTCCGTAGTTAGTCTAAAGAAAAAATAGGGTGGATCTTTATTAACTCTAGTAGCTTAGCCCTAAAAGAGTGCCCTTCCTCCTTAAGGATTTTATAGGGGCTAGCTATTTAGTGGTCTAGTTTATAGCTTGGCCTCTAGGTCTTCTAGTTTTTTATTAACACCTATACCTTATCTCCTGCTTGGAAGTCTACCTTACGGCAATATTAGTTTATGTTAGCCTCTTTCTTCTCTTATACCCTTTTTATAATTATTTAGGTAGTCTCCTAAGCCCTATACATTCTCTTGGTGACTATCTAGGCCTCTTTATAGCTAAGGCGTTTGTGGGCTATTATAGGTCCTATAGGTCTATCCTAATTAAAGGATATTTATGGCTTGTATCTATAGAGTAACTTAAATGGTAACATTCCTATGCTATTATAAGGGAGCATAAGCTGTGCGTAGTCTATTATAGGTAGTAGTTCTGACTATTTATCCTAGTAGTAGTTAATAAAGGGGCGGAGTTACTAGTTAAGGTACTGGTTTATAATCTTGGTTTGGCTATTGGTCTAAGGGTAGAATGTAGTAGAGAGCTTAATCTTAATCCTAAGGATGCGGTAGAATTTGTCCTAGAAGTCTAATATAAACTAGGGTCCACGGTTGGAGATAATAGACTTAGGAGCGCCATGGATCTAGTAAATATTGTTAACGTATATATAGGCCATATCTTTTGCAGTTGTAGTCTTAAAGCAAGGGAGGGAAATAGCTTGCTTGCTTAGTTAGTCAACTACTATAAAAGCTATATTATAGCCATGTTTATCCTTTAGGAATGATTTAAAGTCTATTATAATATGCTGCTAAGGGTGTTTAGGAACTAGTAGTGGTTATAGCTATCTAGGAGTTTAATCCCTAGGGGTATCTACATATTTATAAGCATAATAGTTTCTAATAAATCGTTCTATATTGGATAGGAGTCTGTCACAGAGTAAGCATAAGCGATGATAATATATAGCGAAGTAGATATTATTAAGCTATATATATAAACTATATAATAAAGTCAAGACATTGCGTGAGGAAAGGAAAGTAGGAAATAGGGGAAAAAGGGTATATAGCGTTTGCTTAGTTGCTAGGTTAACGGGTACTATACTACGCACGGGTAGGGTAGAGCTTAGGTGGCGGTTCTAGTAAAACTTGGTAGAATTTGGCAGTTAGAGGTCCTTAAAGTTGCCAGTTAGTAACTCTAATAGTAGAGATAGCAGATTACGGCGGAATACAGCAGATTGCTATCAGATTGCCGTCTTATGGTTGGTCTTCGGTTGTTTAGTTAGTGGAAACAGGTAGACATATATAAGGTGTTATAGGGGTGTCCTATAACAGTACCCCCCCTTTAAACTCAAGCATCTGTAAGATGGGGCTGTGGTAGTTCTGGATAGAGTTTATAAAAATCTTCTGCGGCTTATATAAGTCCTACAGAGTCAGCAGGTTCCCATAAGGGTTTAATAAAACCTCTCCATTTTATAAGGTATATATATTTGCGTTTCCGTTTATTATACTTAATATCATCAACTTTTTTAATAAGGTACTCATCCTTACCATCTACTTTAACTAGTAGGGGAGGGTCTTAGATCTATCCAGGCAGGGCGTCTAATATAGGGGCGGTAGGGCAGAGGACTAACGTATGGAATATAGGGTGGATTTTAACTATATTAGGGAGCTTCAGTTGGTAGGCATAAGGAGAGACAACTTTTTTAACCTTATAAGGGCCAGCGTTCTTCCAATCAAGTTTCTTAGTAGGTCATTTTGTGTTTAGATTTCTTGTGTCTAGCTAGATAAAGTCACTAATTTAGTAAGCTGGTGCTAGGGTTCGGTTCTTATTTACTGCGGCTTTATAGACAGACTGGGCCTATATTATTTTATTAATAAGGAACTCCTATAGTTCTTCTATTTTCTTTACAAATTCATTTACTTCTACAACTTATAAGGCCTAATAAGCTAGATAAGGAATATTACTAAAGGGTTTAAAACCCATTTGTGGGTGCTAGCCGTAATTAGCCAGAAATAGGGAGACCTTTATAGTTTCTAAGACGGAGTTATTTATAGTAAACTTGGCAAATGTAAGCCAGTCCATCTAGTTATCCTATAGATACAATATGTATATCCAAATATACTATTCCATTATAGTATTTGCATATTCTGTTTAACCATCCGTTTCTAGGTAATATGCTATAGATAACAGTGCTTTAATATGGAGTTAGGTAGTTAGTTCTTTCTAAAACGCTAAGATAAACTGGTGGCCTCTATTAGAGACAATTGTTTTAGGAAGTCTATAGAGTTTCTATATATAATCCAGGAACAGTTGGGCAATAGTAGGTGCTAATATATTAGGGCAGGCGATCAAATATCTTATCTTAGATAGTTAATCTATAACTACTATAATATTTATACAGCCTTTACTTTCAGGGAGATTAACAATAAAGTTAATTAAAATATCCTTCCATCTTTGGTCTAGAACAGGCAGTGGCTTTAAAAAGCCATTATATGTCTTATATAAAGCTTTAGCTTATTAGCAGATATAGCAGCTAAAGACGTACCTTTATGTTATGTTATATATATTTAGCCAGTAGTACTCCTATTAGAGTAGCTCTAGGGTTTTTCCTCAGCCTAGGTAGCCGGCTACTAGTAGGTTATATACGTGTTTAAGGAGCTTAAGCTTAAGTTTATTATAATTAGGGATAACTAGGCGGTTTTAGTAGTACAAGCGGTCTCTATAAGCTTCACATTTACTTAAAGAGATCTTTTTAAAGCGTCTAACGCCATCTTAAATTAGCTTAAGTGTCTCTTAGATAAACTCATTATTTAGGTATTTATTAATTATAATCTGTTTAATCAATCAATTAGTTATTTTAAGGATATATACCATAAGGTCTTTAGCCAGAGGATTAAATAATTTAGAACAAAGCAGGGTTTATTTATAGTAGGCACGCACTTCTTCCTATGCTGTTATATCTTATAAACGTCGAGTTAGGGTATTAGGTTTTTAACCTTAAACGCCTAAACGGTATATAATTAAGAATTAGAATCAAGACAAATATTCTAACTAGCGGGCTTAATAATAACTTAGCTGTTTTATAGTTATAAAGTACTGTAGATTTTTATAGTCGCTAAGGACCTTAATTAGAAATCCAGCGCCTTCTAGTTTAGGTCACCATTATTTAAAATATTTAATAATAGCCAATAATTCTTTATCATAGATCTCGTAGTTATATTCAGCTAAACTTAGTTATTTTAAGAAGTATACTATAGGGTGCAGTACCCCTTCTTTATTATACTAAGACAGAATGCCTTTAGTAATATAGTTAGATAAGTTAGCTTTTATAACACTCTTTTAGTTTAGGTTAAAGTATTAAAGTATAGGTGCGGTAGTAAATATAACTTTTAGATAGGTAAAGGCCTTCTTACATTCCTTATTAAAGATAAAGGCTTTATCCTTTTAGGTTAGAGCCATAAGAGGTAAAACTAGGGCGGAGAAGTTATTAATAAACCGTTAATAGAAATTAGCAAATCCTATAAAGGCTCTTACATCCTTAACATTCTTAGGTTCTTACTAGTTTACAATTACTTCAATCTTCTTTAGGTCTATTTATATGCTATTTATAGAGATAATAAGTTTAAGGTATAGAACTTCTGTTTTATAGAACTTGCATTTATCTATATTTAATTATAGTTCAGCTCTATATAGGGCTTCCAAGACAAGGTTAACATATTTCTTATATTTAGCTAGGTTATTACTATATACCAGGATGTTATTAATATAAGTAGTACAGAAAACGTCCAGGTAAGATTATAAGGTATTATTTATAAAGTGTTGGAATAAACTTGGGGCATTTGCGAGGCTAAATAGTGTCACTAAGTATTTAAATAGTCCGTATCTAGTACGGAATGCTATAAGCCATTTATCTCCTTTTGCGATATAGAGGCGGTTAAATATATAGATAAGGTTAAGTTTTATATAGTAGCGAGCCTTACTTAATCAGTTTAGTATCTCTTAAATTAACGGGAGCGGGTACTAATTCTTAATAGTAATAGCATTAAGAGCTTAGTAGTCCACATAGAAGTATAGACCGCCGCTAGGTTTCTTAATAAAGATTATAGGTGCAGCTATAGGTAAAAAGCTTACTCTAATAAATCCTTTACTTAGGTGTTCGTCCAAGTACTTCTACAATACTTAGAGTTTGTTTTAGAACATTCTATATAAGGGTCCAAATCCTAGTTATTTTCCTTCTTTAAGTACAATCTTATGGTTATATAGTTAGTGCTCCGCTAACTTATTAGCTTTCTTTTATAAAAATACTTCCAGATGCTTATAATAGCATACTAGTACTTTTATAGCAGGGTTAGTATGCTTCTTTAGTGCTAGGGCCTTTTTAATATCAGCTATTATAACGGCAAAGATTATATATTTAGGTTTCCTAGCAAGTTATGCTAATAGGGTAGCTCCAATTATATAGATATCCATAGAAAGGGGGGCGAGTTGCCAACTGGCAACTTCCTTTTAATTATCTACTGTTTCTTATTTAACTTTAGGTTTAGTGTTAGGTATAAAGTTAGTATTAGATTTAGGTTCGAATTCTTTAAGTATCCTTTTTATGGTAGAATACTAGTTCTTCTGGTACTTTTATATATTAAACTTAAGTTTAAGCTTCTACTTAGTTTAGGGTGGTACAGTAGTTAGGGTTAGTTTATATGGTTTAGTGTGATTTTTAGGTTCTTAGTGGAATTAGGTAGACTTTTTAGACTAATAGATTCTAGTAGATTTTTCAGATTTTAGTTTAGGGTCTAAGTAGTGAGTTATAAAGCACTTCTGCTTGTAATAGGAGGCGGTAAATAGAAGCTTAAGGTTGTCCCAATTAATAGTTACCTTATATAGCTTCATCCAAGGTTGTCTAAGTATTATTAAGTAACCTAGAGTAGTAACAAAAAGCTTAATCAGTTCTTTATAGTTTAGGTATTAGAGTATATAGGTAATATAGCCCAAGACAGTATATTTGCCATTAAATCTAAATACATTAATATGCCAGTCAAGGGGGGTTAGAGTAAAACCATTATCTTATATAAAGATCTTATTAATAAATCCTATACTACTGGCTCCTGTATTAATTAGGACTTAAGCATTAACCTATTAATTATTCTGCTAAAGATAACAGTTAATAGTTATGCTGCGATCCCAAGAGTTAGAGTTTATAACATTTAAAGCATTTAACAAGATCCTAAGGCAGCGCCGTCCTAGAGAGCAACTTAGCTCTAAGACCTTCCTTTTAGAGGCAATCAGGGTGGAGTTTTTATAGCATATTAGTTGTAGCTTCATCCTTATAAGTGGTGCTTATTAAATACGGGGCTGAAACCAAGTGGAGATTAGGGACAGTAACTAAAGGATTAATGCGGTGAACGGCTACTAGTATTGGCTGTTTATAATTTGCATTAGGGCATAGGGGTAGAGTAGTGGTTAGAGAAGTAGGAGCTACTTCTATACTTAAAATAGAGGCCTAGCTTAATACATTATTCTTATTTAGAGGACCCTAGTAGGGTGTATCCTAGGGTTCCAGTGTTAATATCCATAGCGTTAGGGTGCTTAGGCTAAGACGATAACTTAATAGACGTTTATAGGTTTATTATATTATATTAAGGAGCGGACTTTAGTGTTAGGCGTAGTATATTATTATATCATTTATTAATAATATTTACGCAGGCGTTAAGAGCTCCTGGTAGGTCTATACCTATTAGGGAGGTTTTCAGTTTAGGGCTTAGGGATTCAATAAGGCTGTTAATTAGTGCGAAGTCATTCCAGCCTATTTTTTTTGCGTAACAGTTAAATTTAGAGAAGTATACTGGGAAGCTTTTTATTCCTTAAGTTATATAGTTTATCTTTCTCTAAGCAGTAGCTTGGCAGTTTAGGTTACCATACATGGCTTTAAGAAGTACAATTAGGCTTAGTACTAAGTTTAGTTAAAGAGGTTTAATAAGGTCAGCTACGTCTCCTCCTAATTAACTTAGGGCGTAGCAGAGTTAGTTAGCTTTAGTTAAGTAGCAGTTAATATTACTAGTTAGCTTATTTTTAAGCCAGCTTAGAAATAATTAGAGTTCTTATTATTTACTAGTAAATATCAGAGGGTCTGGTAGTTATTTAGATTATTACAGTGTAGTAGTTAGTTTAGGGTAAGTAACTACTACAGGTTTAGGGCTTTTATTCCGTGTATTTATCTCCAGAGATAGTATTTAGTTTTAGGGCCCTAATATAGGCATCTTAAGGGTGCGGATTTCTTCTTGGAGGTCTTTAATTAATTACCGGTGTCATGCTTCTTATTCAGCTTATTATTAAGTTAAAGTGGCTTGGTTCTATGCGAGGGCGTCTATAAAGGACTTCTATATTTCTGCTAATTGTTCTTAAAGTGTAGATATAATGCCGACGGCTGTTATAGGGGCTTTAGGGTCGTTCTACATTTTAGAGGGTGGTATATAGGGTTAACGCAACATAGTGTTATGGAGTAAGCATAAGCAATAATAATATATAGCGAAGTAGATATTATTAAGCTATATATATAAACTATATAATAAAGTTAAGACGTTGCGTAAGGAAAGGAAAGTAGGAAATAGGGGAAAAAGGGTATATAACGTTTGCTTAGTTGCTAGGTTAACGGGTACTATGCTACACACGGGCAGGGTAGAGCTTAGGTGGCGGTTCTAGTAGAACTTGGCAGAATTCGGCAGTTAGAGGTCCTTAAAGTTGCCAGTTTACAACTCCGACAGTAGAGACGGCAGATTGCGGCGGAATACGGCAGATTGCTGTCAGATTGCCGTCTCGTGGTCAGTCTTCGGTTGTTCAGTCGGTGGAAACAGGTGGACGTGTGTAAGGTGTTATGGGGGTATCCCGTGACAGAGTCCTTGCTAATAGTAATAGGGCGCTAGTAGTTAGTGGGTCTTATCTCAGCCAGGGTACGCTGTAGAGACTTAACAGTGGGCTTTATAGATTAGCTCCGTTTGTAGGTTATTGGCATCTGGAACTATAAGCCGTTCTTGGTATAAGAGTAGTCTGTCTTCTATTTCCAAATTAGGGTTACCTTCTATAGCTTAGTTGCGGAGGGCTTTTAGGGATTTGGCTATGCGGTTCGCGATTAGAATGCGATTAATTAGTCCTATTGGTTTGTCCAGGATCTCTCCTTTTAAGGGTGCCAACTTATTCCGTTTAGGGCTTAGTTCTTTAAGGATACATGGGTTGAGCTATTTGGGACGGAGGAGGGCATATATCCGGTGCTAAGCCTTTAGCTTATCTTATAGTTCCATGTCCTGTTCTCTCTAGGTAAGGGTATTAGCCTTAGAATTTTGTCTACTAGAGTGGTATATAATCGTAAAGAAGAATTGGGAGAGTATTTTAGCCTACTAGGCCTGTTAACCAGTAAGCTGCTTTATTGTTATAAAATACTTAAGGGCTTTATAATTAGTATAGACTTTAATTTAAGAGTCTATGCTTTTAAGTTCTGCGCGCCACTAGGATAGCAATTGTATAATAGCTAACATTTCCTTATTGTGCACCTTGTAGTTACACTTAGCTGGGGCCATTATCTTTAAGAAAAACGTAATAGGGTACCACTCGCCATCTAGGTGTAACTGTGAGAGAACCCCTGCTACCACTTTGTTAGAGGCATCCGTTTCCAGTATTGATTTAAGGTCTGGGTTATAGTAATGGAGAATTAGGGAGGAGATAAGTTGATCCTTTAACTCCTTAAAAGCTTTTATATAATTATTATTAAAAATAAAAGGTGTGTTGTTCTTGATTAGCTGTATAAGAGGCTTAGCCATGACCCTATAGTTATGGATAAACTAATGGTAGAAGTTACAGAAGCCTAGAAAGGACTGGATGCCTTTTACTGTATAAGGGGGTTTCTAGTTATGGATAGCCTTGACCTTCTTAGGGTTAACTTTAATTCCTTCTGTACTAACAATGAACCTAAGGTACTTTGTTCGTTTTACTCTAAATTTGCATTTCTTAATATTAACTTATAGACTTACATTCTGCAGCCTCTTTAGAACCTTCTTGACGTGAACTTAGTACTTAAGCTTATTATCTAAGTATATAAGAATGTTGTCTAGGTATGCCGTGCAGAATTTATTAAGGTAGTTAAAAAGAATATTATTTATATACCGTTGGTATGTGGCTGGCCTATTTATTAGTCTAAAAGGAAGGACTTTATATTTACAAGAACTATAGTGGGTACGGAATATTATTAGATCTTCTAATGTAGGGTTTATCCTAATTTAGTGGAAAGCTTGGCGGATATTAAGTTTAGTAAAGATTTTGGCTTGGCTTAGATATATAAGGGTCTCGTCAATTAGGGGGAGAGGGTAGCGATCTTTTTAAGTAATGGCGTTTAGTTTCTAATAGTTAATGCAGAAATAAAGGCCTTTATTAGGTTTCTTTATAAACAGAATAGGGGAAGTAAAAGGGGCCTAACTTGGCTTAATGAACCCCTTATAGAGGTTATCAATTAAGTACTGCTTAGTTGCTTTTAGTTCCTCTATAGTTTGCTAGTAAAGGGGGCTATAGCTTAGAGAGTTGTCGGCCTCTAGTTAAATCTTATAATTATAGGTTTAGTAGGGGGGCAGCAGATCTAAAGCTGCTTTTAAGAACGCGTCTCTATGGTTTAAGAGGTACGTAGGGAGGAGGCGCTTAACTAGCTCCTTATCAGTTTCCTCTACTAGCCCTTCTTCCCTCTTATTAATAATCCGGTTGATTTTATATAAACTAGTTATAAAGACCTTATTATCCTTCTAATATATATTAAAATGGAAACCTATAGCGCTAATTGCCGTGATATCTACTATAGGGGGGTTATATAATAGTAGGGGTGTCTATAGCCTTGGGGGCCTTTAGTATATTGGCATTATCTTTACTTCTTTTAGCTCTCATTGCGTCTTCCAAAGGTTATCCTCTATGTCCTATTAGTACGTCCTCTTCCCCATTAGCCGGATCTCCGTAATTTAGAAGTTGTCTATATTACTGTCCGTTCTACTTCTGTAAGTAGGGTCTTCCTTAACTACAGTTCTTTAGGGGAGTATCCTTATCGGTATAGAGTTCCTACTGGCCTTGCGGCGGGCATCCTCTTAGGTGAAGGCTAGGTCGCAGTCCCTAATATCCTGCTAATAGATAGGGTTAGCCTTTATAGCTAACGTCTTATAGTTAGTCCGGATTTCTCTAATAAAGGAGGGTAATTTTGGTCTATTCTCTGGCTAGATAAACTATCTTTGTTAAACATTTAGCCAAATATTAAAGTAGGACATCTATTTTTAGCTAAGGATTATGTTATAGGAACCTAGGTCTAGGATATAAAAAGGGATGCCGAATTGGCGCCTTCCATTAATAGCAATATGTAGCTTTAAGATATGGGTAACCGGCTTACCAGCTTAGCCGTTGTAGCCTTTTACCTAAACAGGCTTCTCTAGTCGGGTAGCATTTATATTTAAGAACTTAGCAACGTTATTTATATAAGTAGTGTTTATAAAGGTAAAGCTATTTGCTCCAGTGTTAATAAGGGCAGTTGTATTAACTCTATATCCATTTTAAGATACTGTATATAGAATTATAAAGTGTTTTCCACCCATTAGCTAACTTAAATTAATCTCTTTAAGATTAATAGGATACCCTAGGGGGGAGTCTTTCCCTAGGGTTTTTCTTTTCCTAACTTATTAGACATTTCTTCTTCCTCTATCTCCTTAATATTACCCTTATCCTTTGGCTCCAGGCAGGACAAGGTAAAGTAACTATCCTTTCCGCAATTAAAGCATGTGGCTGTGGTAGGGTTAACTGGGGTATTGCAATAAGCATTAGCTGAAGGTGTAGTATGTAATAGGTTAGGCGAGGCTTATAGGTAGGCAGTTGTAACCGCTTTTGGTATAAGGGCGCTTATAGTTTATCTTCCAATGCTAGCTCCTATTGGTGTAGCAGATAGGTTTTAGTTACTATAGGACCGCTTTAGTTAGTCAGAATAGGCATTAATTTATTTTAGTTCCGAATCCAGTGATAAACATTAGGTTGCGAGTCTTTAGTAGGTTAGTAAGTTATTTAAGGCTACCGCGATCTTCTCTTATAGTTGGATTGTTAGCTTATTATATAGATCTAAATGGTAGTTCTTAAGGGGAACCTGGCCTTCCCCTACTAGGTATAAGAATTAAGTTTAGAACTTAGCAAAGAAGTGGAATGGTTTTATTATTAGGCGATTATACTTATATCTAGCATCCTGTACTTTATTTGGATTTATATAGATAGCAGCCAGGTGCTATAGTATCTTATTAATAGATGTAAATCAGATGGGGGATTTATCTTTAAATTTGGCTTAAAGGTGCCGCTGCGCATCTCCTATTATTCGTCCAAAGACGTAGAGCATCTTGGCTTCCTTAGAAGTAAAGTAGTCTTAATTAATATGGAGTTTTCCTTGCACCTGGATTCTCTAGTTCTTAAAGATTGGGTCTATGCCGTCTAATAATAGTAGAGGGTTAGGGAGCTTGACGGACTTTAATTGCTTTATTATTATATCCGTACTCTCTGGTGTATTGTATTTGGTTAAGCGAATGGGTTAACTAAGGCTTTATAAAGGGGAGACTGGGCTATTTTATAAGGCAGTAAGGCTTTCCAGGATCTCCTTTAAAGTCTCTTATATGCTTTAGGCTTAAAGATAATTAACCTTTTAATTGGCTGCAAGGGCACGCATTTGCTCGCGTATATCTGTAACGTTGTTATTATCTTTAATTTCTAATCCTAGCTGGATCTTGTATGCCTCTTAGATAGAGGTAGGTCTTTTAGATAAGCTTGCTTTAGGTGCCATTCTTGGCTTCCTAAGGATTATCAGAATTGTATAATTTAGTTTTGATTCTAGGGGGGTTCTTTTAGGGGTGCAGGTTAAGTACAGTCTGGCCTATAAAAGTGGGATATTATTGGGGCCTTCCCAGGTGTAGTAGTGTAAGTTTTTTGGTGTCTAAGTATAACGCGTTAATGCATTGTTACAGACAAGGTTTTCTAGGGTGGGATATTATTAAGGCCTTCTTAAGTAATATAGGGAGAGCTTAGTATAATGTGACGGGCTTATGTGAGTGCTTCTAAACTGAAGCTTGTAGATTGCTACCATACAAGAATACTAAGCTAAGGAGAGGAAGAAGTCTGTTAGAGACTGGTAAGATACAAAGGGGTTGCCAAGGCGCTAGTAGTAAGCGAACCAATAGCGATTTTCCATCCCGGGATGGAAAATCCTGATTGGTTGGCTCTATAAGTAGTGTCGGCAGAATATGGCAGAATTTGGCAGAATGCCCAGAAAGTAGCAGATGACGCGCTCCAGCACCGTTACAGTGGTATTATAATGACTAAATGTATAATAGGCGATCGTGTTAATAATAAAGTTAGTAAACCCTTTCCTATTTAGTAAATCCCTTAACTTTATGCCTGCTATTAAGAGTGACTATAAGGTATACGCTAATATTATTTAGCAAGTGGTATTAATACCTAGAAGGCAAGTAATGTACCTATAACTTTCCTTATATTAACAAGTATGAAGATAGTAATAAATCTTATTGTAGGTCTTCTGCTTCTTCTTATCTCTTACTTCTTTTTAGGTTATAATAATGTTAAAGCAACATTATCCATGGCTATAATAATTGTATGGGCTCCTAGGTGGTAAAATACTACTATAAAAAGAACATCTTTAATACTACCTAGCGACTTTACTGCTTATTCTTTGCTATAGACCGTAACCCAAGAAATATAGACCAATAAGTTAACTTCTAAAGATGGTATTTACACTGTTACCAGCTTATTAAACAGTCCTGTAGATTTTTAAAACTCTTTTACCCTCCTTGAGAGTACTAGCCTTATAGGGCTTTAAACCGTCACAACCTCTTCTGGTGTTAGACCCTATTATTCTTATATAAGTATTAGGATAGACTTGAGTTTGGTATCTACTACCTTGCTATTAATAATAATAACGATTATAAATATATATAGACTTCTACTTTTAAAAAGCTCTTTAGTTCTCTCTATAACTACTAGTCTTATAGGACCTTAGAGCAGTGCTATAATTTATATCGAGGTCGAATCTTAGCTTTCCCTTATAGGTACTAGGACAGGTATAACTCTAATACCCATTAACCTCTAATGGACGGTAATAAGTATAGCAAATCTGAACGGATTATTACGTTTAAAAAGCTTTTTAATTCTCTTAAAGGGTACTAGCTTTATCCTCTTTTAAAGCCTTAGTATAACTTATATAAAAGCCTTATCCTAGCTCTCTCTTATATAGATTAGGAAAGACTTAACTTTAATATCTATTAATTCTGTAGGGGCAATTATAACTACTGCTAAAATTTTAAACGGTGTTTAAACTTTAAATAGTCTTCCAATCCCCTTAAAGAGTAATGGCCTTATAGAACCTTAAAGCGCTACTATAGCTTATACTAAAGCCAATCCCTAGATCTAACTTTAAGATCCGTTAACTTACTGGGGATAGTTATAACTATTACGCAACCCTTTAACGGACTATTGCGCTCTACGGCACTACCGCTTATATTAGATTCAAGCCAGGTATCTAAGTTAATGCATACTTCTTTAGATTCCCTTAGTGGGGCTTTCTAGTCTATAAGCTTGATTCTAAGTTTAAATAGATATTTAAGTATTTTAACCACCCTTTCTAAATCTATATAGCTGCTCTCTTTCCTATTAATACGGCCTGCAAATGGGGAGAGCCTTATAATAGCTAGCAATACTTTTATGTTTAGCTATACTGTATCTATCTCAAAATTTACGAACTATATATCTATTCTAGTTCTTACCCGTACTATAGCCATCTTAGTTCTAACTCACAACACACTTATTTTAGTTCCTATTAGCACCAAAACCGTCTTGGTTCTTACTAGCACTATATTTATTTTAGTTTTTACTAATACTATATCTACCTCAGTTCCTACCAGCACTATATCCATTTTAATTCCTACCAGCGTTATATCTTCCTTAGTTTTTACTAACATTATATCTATCTTAATTCTTACCAGCACTATATCTATTTTAGTTCCAATTAATACTATATCTATCTTAAATCCTACAAGCTTTGCTATTGGACTTCTATATACATCTTTGGATTCTACGGCCTCTGTTTCTGCCTCTATCTCTTCTTTTTATATTATAAAAGTTATAACTACTATACATGCGCTTATATGGATAATTACAATTTTCCTAACAACGCTATGGTTACTTAAACAATTTTTAAGCGCTTTAGACGTTGCTCTTAGTTCCTTGGTTTCCTTAAGTTCTGCAATTCCAGCTAAAGAAATAGCTGCGGTTTTACTACTAGGTTTTACTAGATAGGACTAGATGGACTAAAGCAGCACTATAAATTTTATACTAGCTACTTTAATAATAGGTTCAGGGCCCTCAAGTGCTAAGGTTCTTAGTATCTTTCCTATATTAACTTTGGAAATTGTTCTATTAAGTATAGCTATAGGTAGGAGCTACTTCAGAGCTTAAACGAGCTTGCAGATCTTAGAGTAATCTAATATGCTAGTTACTACTTTCTATACTATTGTTTCCTCTAATAACAAATATTATACCGCTTCTACTACTACGCAGACATAAGTGCTAAATAATGGTATACTACTTGGTAATTCTTTACAGAGTTATGTAGTAAAGGCTAAGAGTATTGGGGTTAGTATTAGGATTAGTCTTGGTACAATTGCTAGGATACTAGCCTTCGCAGCCGCAATTATATTGCTGCTAAGGCGATATAGGCGGCGCTAAGAGGGGACGATAAATATAAGAAGGCCAGTTATTTCTCGCCCTCTTCTAATTTAGGGATACGCTTTAGCTTTATTATTTAACACTATATAATATATACGGAAGTTTAGATATATTATTTGTTATTATCTAATATATAGGCTAGCGTAAAGTACCGAAGTAAGTTAATAGTACTTCCGTTTTGGTAAATAAGATTGCGGCGGCTTGTTTATAACGTATTAACAGGCGTATTCCTTGCAGTAAGTTAGGCTATAGTAATAGTTTGGTATTACTAGAGGCCGGTTAACTTATCTATTAAATTTTAGGTAGTAACTGCTTCTTAAGATGCCGTGTTTATGTTTATATAAGAGGCAGGTACTATTTTCTAATGCTATATTCTAAGACTAACTTTTATAATACATAAATTACTACTCTCCCTAGTATTTTTTTTTCTAACCGCCTTTGGACTTTGGAACTATATATTAGATAAAATGCCTACTATGCTTATTACTGCAAATTAAGGGGTAGGGAATCCTGTATGGAATTTTAGTTTACCGCTTTACCGGGATTATAAGGTTGTAAGGGCGCGAAGAGGCTTTAAGGAAGATTCGAAGGAACAATATAAATTCTATCTAAATTTAAGGGTATATAGCTCTTGCAGAGAACAAGACGTTGCGTAAAGAAGAGAAAGGAATATAGGAAACTTGTAGCTAAATATTCATAGTCTTAGCAGCAGACGCGTGGGCACAAGCCTACGCGGATTTTAACAGGTTTCGACCAAATTCCATTACGTTAGTAGAATTTGGTGGAGACTAGTGGAAATTAATTAAGTTAGCGGAATTTGGCAGAATTTAATTAACTTAGTAGAATTTAGCAGAATTTAATTAAAGCGTTAGAATTTATCTGTTAAATGTTTTACCAAGACATTCCTACCGTAACTGGGCTAGTCCCGTTACAGTACCCCCCCCTTTAGCTAAAGGTCCAAAATAATTCGATTTAGTTAAGAATTTATAACTTATCGCCTTATAAGCGTTGTGATGTGGTTTAAGTTCTTTTTAATTTTAAGTTTCCTGCTATTGTGTTTTATGTCTTTGTGTTAGGTGGTAGTTATTTACCTTTATATTATATCCATCCAGCTAGAACAGGCCGCGAAGGATGGTCTTTATAGAATTTTTTTACTAGGGAAGGCGCGTCGGCCTTAACCTGTTTATAGGTTTCCTAGGTTTGTGTTTTATATCCTTTTTACTTAATAAGAAGTTTAAATTATTTAGATCGTGTTTTCTATTATATATTATTAATTAAGTTAATAAAGTAAGAACCGTTACTATTATTAACAATTATGGGAGGTAGCGGCGGCACTTTATAGGTTATAGGTTCGTCTTTTAAGGGTTATAGTAAGCTTATATAAAACGTTAGATATATTTTTATCTTAGTTGGTAGTTTAAGCTTATAAGTATATGGACTTAATTTCTTCTTAATTTAGTATAGACCCGCAAATTTCTAATTAAGTTTCTTTAAGGGCCGTTAAGTCTTTAGGTTTTATATATTTAGGTAAACCATGTCGTCTTTCTTAAAGTCCTATGCGGGAGCTCGTCTTTTGTTCGCATACCATTTCTATACCGTTTAAGCGTATATTAATTTACTTCGTAATAGTTCCGTTAACTACTTTATTTAATTAGCGAAGTTATGCACGTTAATTAACTAAATCCGTTTAATTATGGGTCCTATTATGTTAATTTTGGGTTATAGTTTAAATCTAAGTTAGGGGTCTTATCCGTAGGTTGCGTAGAGCAGCGTCACGCCTATTAATACGTTTATTGTATTATTCGCAGTAAACTTAGCTAAAGGCAGCCATTTTCCCCAGTTATCTTATAGGTAGGAGTAGTATATTTATAGGTATTGTTCTATAATCGCGTTTACAATTTTGGTTTAACTATCTATCTCCAGATAAAATATAGTTAAGAGTCGTATTTGAATACTTAATTATTTATATAGAGCTTACTAGAAGTCTAAAACGAACTGGCTTCTGTGGTTGGATATTATTAAGTTAGGAAGTCTGTATAGCTTAAAGACATATTTAACGAAACATTCGGCTACTAATATTGCATTAATTAAGTCCATAGGGATTATATATTATATTTTTATAAGACGGTTAACAACTACTATAATATTTGTAAACCTATTACTGTTAGGCAAGTTAACTATAAAGTTAATTAAGATATCGCGCTATCTTTGTATTGGAATTGGTAGCGGTTAAAGTACTCCTTGCTTCTTTATATAAGAGGTCTTTCCACGCACGCACATCCTGTATGCTTAAACGTATTTTCGTATATAGTCGTGCATCGTAGGCTAGTAGTATACTTGTTAAACAATCTTATAAGTCTTTACACGGCCAGGATACCCTACTATAGGGGAGTTGTATATAAATCTAAGTATCTTAAATTATAAAGGCTTGGAATTTAGAACTACTATCTTCTATTAATAGTATAATTAATTATTTTAAATTTCGTATTTAGCAAGTGTAATATCCTTATACTATTATTTTCCTATTTAAATTGCTTTTATTATATCTATTATCTATATGTTATTCTTATATTTATATTCCATTAGCTTATTAATTTATATTTCCTATTTATTAACTTCTAATTTGTTTCTATTAAGTTCCATATCTAGGAATATAGGATGTAGTTTTTTAAAACATTTAGGGGGTAATAAGATCCATATTTAATTTATAATCCGTTTATCTAAAGCATTTATAGGTAGGTCTTATAATTGTTATATTAATACGTTAGGCTTCTAATTAAGTTTACCCAGTTAGTATGTAATCTTAAAGTTAAATTATAAGAGGTATTTGGCCTAATAAATTTAGCGCTGTGTTAATTGCTTTATAGTTATAAAGTACTACAGGTTCTTATAGTCCGTTAACACACATATTAGAAACAACGATCCTTCTAGCTTAGAACGCCATTATTTAAAGCATCTAATAATTGCAAGCAGTTCCTTATTATATATCTTATAGTTTAATTTAGCAGGGGCGAGTTTCCAAGAGAGAAAGGCTACTAGACGTAGCTCGCCGTTCTTATTATATTATAACAATACTCCCTCTAGCGCATAATCAGATGAGTCCGTTTTAACAATATATTTAAGTTTAGGGTTAAAGTGGGTAATAATTAAAGTAGTTATAAAGCAATATTTTAAGTTATTAAAAGCTTATTCGCATTTAGTAGACTATTTAAATTTTATATTCTTCTTTATTAGGTTTACTAATAGCTAGGCAATTTCCAAGAAGTAGTTAATAAATTAATAATAGAAGTTTATAAATCCTAGAAATCCTTAAATGTCTTATATATTACTAGGGCTTCCCCAGTTTATAATTACAGCAATTTTCTTAGGGTCCATTTTAATTCCGTCGCAGGATATAATTAGGCCTAGGTACATAACTTTAGACACATAGAACTTATATTTCTTAATATCGTATTATAAACCCGCGTCTTATAGGCGTTTAAGAACCATTTAGATATGCTTCCAGTATTTAAAAAGCAAAGATAAGTAGATTAAGATATTATTAATATACACGGTAATAAATATATTAAGGAATTTACAAAGCGTATTATTAATATATTGTTAAAACGTACTAGGACCATTCTTTACACTAAATAGCATTACTAGGTATTTAAAGAGTCCCCATTATATATAAAAAGCTATATACTTCTTATCTCCTTTACGGACACAGATTTAGTTAAAGGCAGCGACTATATTAAGCTTTATAAAGTACTGTGCCTTTAATAAGCGGTTAAGCATTTCTTAAATTAGGGGAATAGGATATTAGTTTCAAATCATAATTACATTTAAAGTTTAATAATTAATACAGAATCTTAAGCCTCCTCCTAGCTTTTTAATGAATAGTATAGGTAAGGTGAATAGAGATTAACTAGGGCAAATAAATCCTTTTTTTAGATACTTATTAAGGTATTATTGCATTATAAGCAGTTCTTCTTATAACATACCATATAGTAGACCGAACTTTAGTATTATATTAGGTTCAAGTTCTATCTTAAAATCATATACATCCTAATACAGGGGTAGTTAGTCTATGAATCTTTTCTTAAACTCGTCGATTAGATTATAGTACTCTTTAGGTATAAGAGGTTAAGGGTTAATATATTACTTTGGTTCTAGTGCTTTCTTAATATCTTCTATAGTAATAGCGAAGATTTTATAGTCTCGTTTTCATGCTAATAAAATAAAAGGTGCGGCTTGTATTATATAAATTTTAAAAGGTTTTAGCGTAACATCTTTGCATTCTTTACTACAATCAACAGTCATAGCTTTATTATTTTAATTTAGAGTCCGTAGTAGGGGCAGTTTATATTATATTAAATTTAAATAATCTTATGCATGTTTATAGGGCAGGTAGTGTTTTAAGCAATAGCTTTAGTAGTAGGTTATATAGAACTTTAGTATTTCTTTAACCCAGCTAATTAAAGGATTATATCATTTTAGCTATCTATATCCAAGTATTATCTTATATTGCTTTAGGGGTGTTACAAATAGGGAAATATATTTAAGGTATTTACCTATCCGCATTTTTATAAAAGTATAGTATGTTAATTCGCTATATATTAAGGGTTTGCTGTTAAAGCCTTATCAAGTTTCTTTAAATTTAGATATTAGGGTTTCGCGTAGTTTATATTAATAAAGCCTATACTAGTAGCTCCGCTATCTATAAGGATTTATATCTCCTTCCATTTTCTAAGTATTTGAATTTCGCCAAGTATATTAAGGGAGTTGTGTTGTATATCAGCACTAGAAGAGCCTAGACACTTATACTCTTCCACTTCTTATCCTAAGGCGCAACTTGGCCCTAGGACGATTCGTTTTCTAAGTTAGTTAAAGGTAATATACTTTATAATAATCAGGTATAATTTATAGGACAAGTATAAGTTAAGGAGCAAGTATGGCTTAAAAAGTAAGTACAATTTAAGAAGTAGGAGGAACTACGGCGGACTTTTTTAAAAGGGTAAGTTCGGCAATTCCTTTAGATATATCCTTTTCTACCACATCCGAAGCATTCTCTATTTGCGGCTTAAGTTCTTCGTTCGTTGGTTCCTAAGGATGTGTAGGATTAAGTAGCGTTAAGGTCTATAGGGTCGTACATAGGTTTCAAAGAAGGGTTGCGTTTTAGGGTATATATCGGTTTCATAAAGTCTTAAACATTAAGGTATGGTTGGCTTTAGGGAACGAGTCTATTTATTATATTAAAGGTCCTTATTAATTCATTAACATATTATAGCAAATTTAGGTAGGTCCTTTAGCAGTTCCCTACCTACTAACTATGCTCTAATTTTATCCAAAATAGCTTATTAAAGAGCAGCAACTTTAGCGGCTTCATTCTAATCCAGTTCGCTAATAAGGCCTAAAAATTCCAAAAAGAAGCTGGTAAATTCTTGGTTCCATTATTATAGGTTTTTAAGTTTAGTAATAGCGGTGTGTTTACGGCTGGTATTATTATACGTTCGTTCTAATAGAGAGATGAAGGTTTTAAAATTAATAAAGGTGCCGTTATAGAAGAATAGGTCTATAGTTTATACAGCGTCTTTATTTAAACGAGATATTCTATAGCTAATCTTACTAGCTTCAGTAGGGTATTAGTTATAGTTTATTAAAAGTTTAAGATGGAGCTTAGTTATAAAGGGATATAGGTTATTTTAATTTCTATTAAATATTAAAGGGTTAGGAAGCTTTTCTAATTTTATAGTAGGTATTAGGTTTATTATAGATATAGGTTAAGCTATTATTACTAGTTTAGGGTTCGCATTTAACAGACTAGGTTTATATACAGTTATCTTAATCTTGTTTATAGGTGTTACTATTAGGGTTTCCAACGCGAGTACTTTAGTATTATAGAGTTCTTTGCGTATTACTTTAATTAATTGCTAATGCTGGGCTTCTAGTATAGCTTATTACTAGGCCAAGGCATCCATAAAGGACTATTATATTATAGTCATTTGTTCCCTAACTAGGGCCATAATGGTTAACGTAGCGGATTTAAGTTCGTTTGCCATTTTAAGGGTAGTGGTATAGATGCAACGTAATATAAGGGCGCGAAGAGGCTTTAAAGAAGATTTAAAGGAACAATATAAATTCTATCTAAATCTAAGGGTATATAGCTCTTGCAGAGAACAAGACGTTATATAAAGAAGAGAAAGGAATATAGGAAACTTATAGCTAAATATTTATGGTCTTAGCAGCAAACGCGTGGGCATAAGCCCATGTGGATTTTAACAGATTTCAACCAAATTCCATTACATTAGTGGAATTTAGTAGAGACTAGTGGAAATTAATTAAGTTGGTGAAATTTGGCAGAATTCAATTAACTTGGTAGAATTTGGCAGAATTTAATTAAAGCGTCAGAATTTATCTATTGAGTGTTTCACCGAGACATTCCTACTATAACTAGGCTAGTCCCGTTACAAAGGTACCTTTTAATAATACCCAAGCTTATTTTATAGCGGGAGGTAGAACTAGCATTTCTTATTTATATTTTTAAAATAATTTGGAAGCTAATGGTTATAGATTCTGTGTTATATAGTTTAGTAGTTTCTTAACTAGCCTTTTTCCTATAAGTTATGGGGATAGCTATTAGATATAGAACTACTACGCCTCTTATAATTACTCCGTAAATCTTAAAATCATTTCCTCTTTCTTTAATCAACTGCTATACACATAGCTATCTTTTTAATGGGACTGGCGCAATCGGTTAATTTAATGCCTTAACTCTACTGGAAAGTCTATATATTATTCTTATCAACTTAATAAGCTGTAGTTCTAATATTAGTATATCCTCTTAATTATATAAAAACAACCTCCCTTAAATAGTTTTATTATAAAATTTTCTTATAAAACGTGATTGTATATTACCTATAATTTATATAGTCTTAATCTATAGCTGCGGCAGAATTGTATACATAAATGTTAAAATATCTAGGAATACTAAATTTAGTAATTAGAGGCTCTGCGATGCCCTTAGCTTTTTTAAGGTAGTAGTTAATATAAGGGGTAAGGATAGTGTAGGGGGTGAGGATAATATAGGGGATAAGGATAGTATAGGGGATAAGGATAGTATAGGGGATAGGGGTAGTACAAGGGATAAAAGAAGTTTAGACGTTATCTTAATCACCTTTATTACCCTACTTAACTACCCTCTCCACAATTATAGATACTTAAATGGCTGAAAATTTGTAGTTTATAGCTATGCCGCTATATATTATTATTATTATTATTATTTATTGCTTAACGTCCGATTCGGATCCCTGTTGGGCCCACGCGGACTACTCCTTATATATATGTGGGGAGAAAACTCTATTTGAGAAAACCCCGTGATCCGTCTCCCCACCTTTTAGGGCTCGCTTATAAGTCGCCTGCGAGTTACTAGTAGTGCTCTACTACCTTACTTTTTAACCTCCTTAGGAACCACTGCTGCCGTAATAAACCTACGGACGCGCTAGTATTATACACTGTACTCTACTCCTGTAGAGTTATTAGAGGGCGCCTGTTACTCGCCCCTTTGCCTTTTATTGCTATTTCCTTTGCAACCCGGAACTGGTTTAGCACATTTTAGCTAATAAGCTACCAGGTAGCCGCCTTAAGGCCTTTCTGTGTTGAGAGCAGTATATTATAGTTTTCTATGCTAGCTGCTAAGAGCATTGCTTCTCGGCTAGTGCGTAAGGGGCATAACAGTATTACGTGTTTTGGTGTCTGTCTTAGCCAGCCATATTTGCACCTTAGGCTATCTACTAGGATACCCACCTAGTGAAGCCAATCTTTTAGTCCTATTATTCCTGTCCTTAAGAGTGTTGCCATTGTATTTTCTGCCTTTGTTAGGCCCTCTTAGAGCCCTTAGGTATTTACCCCCTATAGCGTTACCCATACTACGGCTTAGGTTCCCCTTGCCTAAGTCTGCCTCTGTACCTTTAACTCCTATTTGTCTCTCTAGCGTCGGTCCAACCAGTATTATATTGCGGTAGATGGTTTTCCAGTACTCTTTTATGCTCTACTTTGGCTCCTTTCTCTCCCTTACTATTGTCTTTGCTGGCCTCTTACGCGTCTTCCTTCCTCCTCTATATAGGCCTGGGCCCTAGCGCTGCACTATTCTTCTTTTACTTTCTCTACCTGTTTTCCTAATATATCTTCCCTACTTTGGGGTTGTTGGTTCCTTCTCCTATAGGGCATCCTAGGGTCCCTCCATAGTTTGTTTAGGCGTGTCTTAATATACTTTATAACGTTAGAGTTGCGTTCCTTTTACACCCTTTACATTGCATCGGCTTCAATATATAGTTATAGGGGGGGAATATTGGCTTCCTTCTCAAGCAGTGCTGTGGCCGTTCGCTTATACCCGCCTGTTATACTTCTAAGGCAGGCTGTTTGGACCTTTTAGAGTGGTTTAAGGAGTGATTTAGGGGGGCCTTTCTTGGTTTCTCCAGTGGCCCAAATGCTAGATCCATACGTCATGGTTGGCCAGACAACTGCTGTATATAGTAGGCGTGACCTCTGGAAGCATGGACCCCATGTAGACCGCTATATATTATCCTAGTAAATACTAGTAGAAGTATAATCTTTAATTATATCTTAGCTGCTAATATCGCCTTAATTAGAGTATTTTTACGCTCGCAACTCCTTCCCTAGTAGTTACCTTACCTCCTTAGTCTGCTTGTTTAAGCTTAATCTATACTCTTTATGGCTGCAATAACCCTTATCCTAAAGTACCTGCTCTAAGTATAGATACTATATACTTCTAGAGGCAGTCTCTATAAGGCGTTTTAGCTGGGTTTAAAAACAAAAGGTATGTCTATTATTGAGAGTAACTTCCTTAAAATTTAAAGTTCCCCTATCTTCTCCCCAGACTAACTATAAAAGGCTATAAACAACCCCTTGCCGCTAATCTAGATTATAGAGGATAAGGAATAGGAAGTTAAAGAAATCCTAGCAGTTAAAAAGGACCGTAATGTCTTAAAATACCATGTAAGTTGGGTAGGCTATAATGAAGACCTAGAATGGTATCCTGTATCTAATTTTAAGTATTCCCCCTATAAGCTATGGGATTTCCACCTAGCCTACCTAGATCTCCCTAGACTACTATATAAACTAAAAAACTGGATTAAATGCTAGGAAGAAGGGTTAGATAATTATAACAATTTAGACAACAATAAGGAGCTTAGACAACACCTAAGGGTAGGCTTTTTCAAGAAGGGGGGGTGATGTAACTGTGCTAGGGCGTGTTACCTGCTATATTCTACCTACCGTAATATGCTGCATATCGCCGTCTACCGCCATACTCTACTATTAGCTTACCTACTACTAGCGCCTTAGCGGCTAGCTCTGTTAATTTGTTTATACTAGCCCTAGCAGCCCCTTTTTCCTTCTCCTTAGCTTAGTATCTTTATATTATATTTACTAAGCTGCTATATATTTAAAGTTATAAAGTAGTACCTGTTCTATAGTTCTATCTACTAGGTTTATAAAATAAGACTTCTTTTTAGTGGTTGTATAAGCGTTTTTATAAAGCGAGTGTATGTGGGCGGGAGGCTTACTAATAGTAATCTTAATTTCTGTAGGGATCTCCACTTAGCTATATACCTAAAAGTGATGCCAGTTTTCTAGTCTTAGCTGCACAAACTCCAAATTATAATTTTAGATCGACTATATAAGGGGGCAGATAAGGTAGGTAAAGTAGATAAGGTAGGTAAGGCAGATAAGGTGGATAAGGTAAATAAGGTGGTTAAGATAGTTAAATGTGTACAGTAATAGTGTTATTAGTTTTTAGTGCCTTAGTATATTTAGATAAACGTTAAAAATCCGATTATATTATCTTTATAGAATTTCTAGAAACCACTATAAAATCAAGTAACGATTACTTAGAGCTTTTTAAAGCATATCAATCCCAATGCCAAATTCCTTTATTATATAAATTACAGGATTAAAAAAATAATACTGTTTAATGACTTATTTAATCTCGTTTGAGATTAAGTAAACACAATAAAAGTCTTATAACGTTATTATACTTCCCTTACAAACATTAATACATTACACTTTAACAATTTATACAAACTCTATAAGGTTATAGGTATCTTAGACTATAAGAATCTCACGCTTACGTTATACATAAAAGGCAAAGACGGTACAGTAAATAGACTAACACTTGCGTTAAAGGTGTATAGGGAGAGAACGAACCCTGTGCGTTATTTAGGACCCCACTTTACTAATCCTAAGGGTCTTCTTAACATAATGGCCAAGAGTAACGCGTATATATTAGGTTCTCGCGCTACAGACTACTTTAAGCCTGGCTCTGCTAAGCTACACTTTAATATCGACTTCTATGTCTAAGCAGATGTTAAAAACATTTTTAGAATGCTTAGTAGGATAAAGTTAAGCTACGGTATACAATGGATATCTCTAATATAGTCACTGGTCTGAAAATTAAGCTTCCGAAAATTTAAGATAGATATAAGAGTGTTATAATATATTATTATTATTATTATTATTCATTGCTTAACGTCCGATTCGGATCCCTATTGGAGTGTTATAATATATATTAAAGTCTAAAGAATTTAATGCTCTGATAGAAAAATATCCTTAAGAAAAGGTTAATTCTATAGAATATAGTAAAGATCTAGATATATCCGCTGGCTATATATTTAACAGAACCGCGTTCTTATTTAACTAAGATATGTCTAGTTAGAACAACTATTGGGATAGAGATATAGATAAAATAGACTTACCTAATTCTGTCTATAAAACTACAGAAAATAAGGAGCATAACGCTTATATTTAGCTGCGGCAGTTCTTTGCCAATCTTTACTATTATTAATATAACTATAACCTACAAGGATTATACAAGACGATCTGGGTCTTACGTAATAGGAAGGGGATATAGCATCCAGGGAGGTCTCTAACTTTTTCCTTTAAGCACGAAGATAACTACGATAGACTAGATAAATATAACTAAGGCAGCGAAACGCTTAAGGTAATTAAAGGAAAGAGCGTAAAGAGTGGGGTTTGTGTACAATTAATATTTAACGTAGTTATTCCTTAGTTAACTCCTTTCTATAATATTATCCAATTTTATTCAAGTTAAGTTTAATGTTTTATTTCTGGGCTTAGAGCGGTACATTTATACCCCAAACCCTCCTAGCAGAAGGAGGTATATACTTAGTTATATAGAGTGGAGACCCTATATATCTAGGCGGCTAAAGAGAAGTATAAGGTTTAAGGATATTAATATATAGAGAATTAGGCGGTGCTAGAACTCCGCAGAATAGGGGATAATAAATCCCTATTTATACCATTTCCGTAAAAAGAGGGATAGTTGGCTAAAACACTAAAGCAGTTCCAGGATAATTTGCAAGTTATAGCTTGGTGGCAGAAGGAGACCTAGGTTGATCCTCTGCTAGAATTATATCAGATGCTCCTAAAAAACCGTTAGGGGGTAGATATTAAGGTCACACTATAAAATATCAGAAATTTGGGATATACATACAATAGCTAATATCTCTTTTAGCAATTCTACGCTAACTGCCTTAATAAATATGGTATCTTACCTGAGCTTAGTATAGTAGACTCCTATATCTAAGCTAGGTATTATAAAGAATAATAGTTATAGGGCGTTAAGCATCCCCAAAGCTACTATAGTATACTAGCAGTTGAAGCGCTATAGTTGGGTCACGGATTAAGTATCGGCCAAGAGTTAATTACTATTTAATTAATGATAGATTAGGGGTGCTTTAATGTAAGTCCTTATATATATTATAAGGCTATAGAGTCTCTTGTATTTTAACGGGTTTCTTATTCTTAATCCTCTGTTTAATATTAAAGTATTAGTACCTGGGTATATTCTTTTCTAAGTTTTATATATAGTTGTATAGGACCAATATTTAAATTACTTTATAAAGCCCACTATGTCTTATATAGACCAATACTAATTATTATATAGATCTACATACTTAGGGACTCCTAAGTAGAACTAGATAATTAATATTATACCAAGTTATGTATATTATAAATATATAAACCGCCTTAAGCAGCTCTAAAATCGAATTTTAATCAATTAAGGTATTCTACCTAGGAGGATCCGTATTTTTTTAGAAGAACATAGAATTTATAGTAAACTATAAAAAGAGATACGTTAGGTAACCGTGTAAGCTGGATAATTATACAAACTAGGTAATTATGCGAGCTAGGTAGATAAGCATAGCGCTCTCTAAATATACAGCTAGGATCTTAATAGATTTAGCGGCTATAGCTTCAGTCTTGCGAGCTAGGCGCTTGTGGGAGCTAGGGGATCCTATAAGCTAGGTAATTGTATAAGTAGGGTAGTCTAACCTAGCGCCTTCTAATTAACGCCTAGTATATAAATAGAATATTAATAGGTTTAGTAACTCTATAGCTTTAATCCTGCGAGCTAGGCGATCCTATAAGATAGGTAATTATATAAGCTAAATGCTTATAGGAACTGGCCAATCCTATAAGCTAGATAATCGTAGGAGCTAGGTAATTATAGGAGCTAGGCGCTTATGGGAGCTAGGCAATCCTATAAGCTAGGTAATTATACGAGCTGGATACTCGTAAGAGCTAACTAATCCTATAAGCTAGATAATTGTGCGAGCTAGGTAATTATACAAGCTAGGTAATTGTGCGAGCTAGGTAATCGTGCGAGCTAGGTAATTATGCGAGCTAGGTAATCGTGCGAGCTAGGTAATTATGCAAGCTAGGTGCTTATAGGAACCAGCCAATTCTATAAGCTAGGCGATTGTGCGATCTGGGTGCTTGTGCAAGCTAGCCAATCCTATAAACTAGGTAATTGTAGGAGCTGGGCGCTTGTGGGAGCTGGGCAATCCTATAAGCTAGATAATTATATAAGCTAAGTACTTGTAAGAGCAGGGCGCTCGTGGGAAATCGTAAGAGCTAGGTAATTGTAATTTAGCGCCGTTTATTAACGCTTAGCTAGTCAATCCTATAAGCTAGGTAATTACGTAAATTGGGTAATTATATAAGCTAGGTAATAGTAGGGGTTTAAGTATAAGCCTATCCTGCTGCCTTTATAAAGTTAAAAATAACTACTAGTAAATTATGCGAGCTAGGTAATTGTATAAACTAGCTAGAAGGTGTAAAGAGATTTAATACTAGCTAATTCCTCTATAACTAATAATTATAGCAAATATATTATAGGATAAAGCTATTTTTAGAGACCTATAAAAGCACTTTCTTGGCATAGTAAAGATTGCTCTATAGTATCTTAAATTTTACGGGCCTAAAGAAGAGTATTTTAATTTAAACCATGTCTCTTATTTAGAAAAAGTTTTTAAATAGGATTGCGCTCGACTTAATCTAGGGAATTACGTCCCTACGATTATCGACCCTATAGAATTTAATATATTGGTCCAGAAATCTAGTATTAGAAAAAACCTGCTAAAACTACTTTACTAAGAACTACCAAGGTTCCCTATATAGAACAATATATTTTTACTTTGCTTATATGGCAGGTATTATATTATAGTAGCTTAGAATATACTCTTCTTAGAGGATAGATAGTAGTGTACTGACCTATATTTATTGGGTTTATTTATAGCTTTTATTTATAGTTAATTAATTTAATGGGCATAGGTATATCTAAGCGAATAAGGATATATATTTAAGAAAGGTACTTATATGCTTAAAAAGCTACTAATAGCAAAGTATACTGACTAGTCCGCTTCTATTAATCTTGTGAGGATATATTAGGCGAATAGAAATGGCTTCTTTAACTAAGTGACAATAAGTAGAGTAAAGTGTAATGGGACTAGCCCAGTTACAGTAGGAATGTCTTGGTGAAACACTTGACAGATAACTGTATAAAACTGTTTATAAACTATTTGCAACTATCTGCAACTGTCCGCGATTATCCGCTGTAATCTACTATTTTCCACCAAGTTTTGCTGACTTAATTAAATTCCACCAAATTCCACCAATGTGATGGAATTTGGTCGAAACTTGTTAAAATCCGCGTGGGCTCATGCCTATGCGTCTGCTGCTAAGACCCCAAATATTTAGTTATAAGTTTCCTATATTCCTTTCTCTTCTTTACGCAACGTCTTGTTCTCTTTAAGAGCTATATACCCTTAGATTTAGATAGAATTTATATTATTCCTTTAAATCTTTCCTAAAGCCTCTTCGCGCCCTTACACTATATTGCGTTAAAATAACTACTATTAAAAATAGCAAACGAACCCGAATCCCTTTTAATAACTATAAGTATTATATCCCTAGTTAGGGAACAATTAACTATAATATAATAATCCTTTACGGATGCCCTAGCTCAGCAGCGGGCTGCACTAGAAGCCTAATATTAGCAATTAATAGAAGCACTCTGTAAAGAACTCCGCAATATTAAGGCTCTTTTGTTAGAGACCCCAATAACAATACCTATAAATAAAATTGAAATAACCGTATCTAAACCCGACCTGTTAAATGCGAACACTAAACTAGTAATAGTAACTTAACCTATATCTATAACGAGTTTAATACCTGCTATAAAATTTAAAAAGCTTCCTAATTCTTTAATGTTTAATAGAAATTAAAATAACCTATATCCCTTTATAACTAAGCTCCATCTTAAACTTTTAATAAACTATAACTAATACCCTACTGAAGCTAGCAAGGTTAGCTACGGAATATCTTGTTTAAGTAAGGACGCTACACGTACCATAGATCTATTCTTCTATAATGGCACCTTTGTTAATTTTAAAATCTTTATCTCTCTACTAGAACAAACATATAATAACGCCAGCCGCGAATATATAGCTATTACTAAACTTAAGAACCTATGATAACGGAACCAAGACTTTACCAGCTTCTTTTTGGAATTTTTAAGCCTTATTGGCGAACTGGATTGGAATAAAGCCGCTAGAGTTACTGCCCTTTAATAAGCTATCTTGGATAAAATTAGAGCCTAGTTAGTAGGTAGGGAACTACTAAAAAACCTGTCTAAATTTGCTATAATATGCCAATAAATTAATAAGGATCTTTGATATAACAAATAAACTCGTTCTTTAAAGTTAACTATACCTCGTATTTAAAATACCCTAAAACGCGATCCGTCTCCAAAACCTAAAAGCCCTATATATAACCCTATGGATCTTGATGCCGCTCGATCCTATATACCTTTAGAAACTAACAAACAAAGAACTTAAGCCACAAATGGAGAATGATTTAGATGTGGTAAAAAAGAATATATTTAAAAGCATTGCCAAACTTACCCCTTTAAAAAGGTCCGCCGTAGCTCCTCCTATTCCTTAAATCATATCTATTCCTTAAGCTGTACTTATTCCTTAAATCGTACCCGCTCTATAAATTGTACTTAAATGCTATAAAGCATCTCGCCCTTAGTTAATTTAGAAAACGAATTATCCTAAGGCCAAGTCACGCCTTAGGATAAAAAGTGGAAGAGTATAAGTGTCTAGGCTCTTCTAGCGCTAATATATAACACAACTCCCTTAATATACTTGGCAAAATTTAAATACTTAGAAAATGGAAGGAAGTATAAATCTTTATAGACAGCAGAGCTACTAGCATAGGCTTTATTAACACGAACTATATAAAAACTCAACGCCTAAATTTAAAGAAACTTAACAAGCCCTAAGGCCTATAAGGCTTTAATAGCAAACCCTTAATATATGGCGAAATAACGCACTACACCCTAGTAAAAATGTGGATAGGTAAACACCTTAAATATATCTCCCTATTTATAACACCCTTAAAGTAATATAAAGTTATACTTGGATATAGATAGCTAAAACGACATAACCCTTTAATTAGCTGGGTTAAAGAAATACTAAAGTTCCATATAACTTACTGCCAAAGTTATTACTTAAAAAACCATTTGCCCTACAAATATGCATATAACTATTTGAATTTAATATAATACGAATTACCCTTGCTATAAACCTTAAGCCAATATAATAAATCTACAACTGCCAATTGTAATAAAGAATGTGAAGATGTTTTGTTAAAACCTTTTAAAATTTGGATAATATAAGCCGCACTCTTTATTTCGTTAGCAAAAAGATAAGATTACGAAATCTTTGCTATAACTATAGAAGATATTAAGAAAGCACTAGAACTAAAATAGTATATTAATCCTTAACCTCTTATACCTAAAGAGTACCACGACCTAATTAATGAGTTTAAAAGACAATTTGTAGACCAACTAGCCCCGCACTAAGATAAGCACGATTTCAAGATAGAACTTAAGCCGGGTATAACACCAAAGTTTGGTCCGCTATATGGTATATTATAGGAAGAATTGCTTACAATATAATAATACCTTAACGAGCATCTGGAAAAAGGATTTATTCGCCCTAGTTAATCTCTATTTACCTTACCTGTACTATTTATTAAAAAGCTAGGAGGAGGCTTAAGATTCTATATTAATTATTAAGCTCTAAATGCAATTACAATTTAAAACTAATATCTAATTCCCTAATTTAAGAGACGCTTAACTGTTTAGTAAAGGCACGGTACTTCACGAAGCTTAATATAGTTGCAGCCTTTAATAAAATCCGTATATAAGAAGGAGATAAGAAGTATACAGCTTTTTATACACAATAGGGACTCTTTAAATACCTAGTAATGCTATTTAGCGTAAAGAACAGTCCCGGTATGGTTTAGCAATACGTTAAAAATACGCTTTGTAAATTCCTTAATGTATTTATTACCGCGTATATTAACAATATCTTAATTTACTCGTCCTTGCTTTTCGAATATTGGAAACACATTAGAATGGTCCTTAAACGCCTATAAGATATAGGCCTATAATGCGATATTAAGAAATGCAAGTTCCACGCGTCTAAGGTTACGTACTTAGGCTTAATAATATCCCGTAATAGAATTAAAATGGACCCTAAGAAAGTCGCCGCGATTGTGAACTAGGAAAGCCCTAGCAATATATAAGACATTTAAGGATTTCTAGAATTCGCAAATTTCTATTAATAATTTATTAACCACTTCTTAGAAACTGCTTAGCTATTAGTAAACCTAATAAGAAAGAATATAAAATTTAAATGGACTACTAAATGTAAATAAGCTTTTAATAACCTAAAGTATTGTTTTATAACTACTCTAATTCTTGCCCACTTCGACCCTAACCTTAAATGCATTATTAAAACAGACTCGCCCGATTATGCGCTAGGGGGAGTGTTGTTATAATATAATAAGGACGGTAAGCTATGTCTAGTAGCCTTTCTCTCCCGGAAACTCGCCCTTGCTAAATTAAACTACAAGATATATAATAAGGAACTACTTATAATTATTAGATATTTTAAACAATGGCATTCTAAGCTTAAAGGATTGTTGTTCCTAATACGTGTATTAATAGACCATAAGAACTTGCAGTACTTTATAACTATAAAGCAATTAATGCAGCGCTAAATTCGTTAGGCCGAATACCTCTTATAATTTGACTTTAAGATTATATACTAACTGGGCAAACTTAATTAGAAGCCTAACGTATTAATATAATAATTATAGGACCTACCTATAAATGCTATAGATAAATGGATTATAAATTAATTATAGATCTTATTGCCTCCTAAACGTTTTAAAAAACTACGTCCTATGTTCCTAGATATAAAACTTAACAGAAATGAATTAGAAGTTAATAAATAGGAAATAGAAATTAATAAGCTAATAAAATATAAATACAAGAACGACGTATAGATAATAAATATAATAAAAGCAATTTAAATAGGAAAACGATAGTATAAGGATATTATACTTACTAAATGCGAAATTTAAAACAACTGATTGTACTACTAATAGAAGATAGTAGTTCCGAATTCCGAACCCTTACGATTTAAGATACTTAAATTTGTATACAACTCCCCTGTAGCAGGGCACCCTGGCTGTGCGAAAACTTATAAAATTGTTCAATGAGTATACTACTAGCCTATAATGCACGACTACGTATAAAAATACGTTTAAGCATACAGGATGTGCGTGCGTAGAAAGACCTCTTATGTAAAGAAGTAAGAAGTACTTTAACCGCTACTAATTCTAATGCAAAGATAGCGTGATATCTTAATTAACTTTATAGTCGACTTGCCTAATAGTAATAGGTTTATAAATATTATGGTAGTTGTTAACCACCTTATAAAAATGCGATATATAATTCCTATGGACTCGATTAATGCGATATTAGTAGCTAAATGTTTTATTAAGCATATCTTTAAGCTACACGGACTTCCTAATATAATAGTATCCAACTATAGAAGCCAGTTCGTTTTAGACTTCTGGTAAGCTTTATATAAATAATTAAGTATTTAAATATAACTGTTGGTATGCTTTAACAACGTGCAAAATACATATATCACAATGATATGTACTATGCGGTGTTGTAGATAGATGTTGTCTTTTTAATACGAAGAAGGGTGAGGAACTTAAGGTTCCTTACCACGCTAGTGCCGCGGTAACACGTGACGGCAACTTGCCTCATGTAACGGCAACTTACCACACATGGCGGCAATTTGCCTCCTATTACAATGCAATATATTCTAGCTACACTGGGAGTACTTTAGAAAATGCGGAGGACTAGTATCCTATAACTGTGCAGTTTGAAAATCCATATATACGCTTCTCTTTCTTTTCTTTCTTCCTTCCTTCCTTCCTTCCTTCCTTATGCCTTTATATCAGTGCTATTGTCAGTAGCACGTTCTACCCATTCTACTGTCTTTAACTCGATTTGGTTTGTGTTAATAAGTCGCTTAAGAGCTAATAATGGTTTGCTTTTAGTTATAGCGTCCATAGGGTTACTGTCTCCATTAATCTACTTAACTTTAGCTATTTCGCGTCTTTTATATAACTGATATAGGCACATAACATCAATTATAAGTCTCTTCTCCTGTGTAGTTCCTAGTTTAATAAGGTATTCGTAAATTAACTTTAAATCGGTGCAAAGGATAAGCGGTAGGCTAATATTAAGTTGCAATTCAACTGTGGCCTTAATTGCAGCGCCAATATTAAAACTATGGGCTATAGCATATAATTCGGAGGCTAGTACACTTCTAGTAATTCTCTTATACTTAACTAAGGACCAGTAGACGATGTTTGCCTTATTTAATAAGTCTGCTAGTACCAGGATATATCTAATCTGTAATAAGAGATCCTTATTGTTTATAAATAAGGAATTAGTGAATATAAGTAGTTATAATATCTCTGTGTTAAGTTTAACAAAGTTTAAACCTCTTGTTAGGTTCTTAATTTGCCACTAAATCCTCTTATTAAGCAGTTTTATATCTTTCTCGTCAGGGTTAATTACCTAGGCAGCGTAGGATAAATTAAAAAAAGCTTTAGGCTAGCATACAGACGCAATATAAGCTCCTCTTGCTCATTGGGCAATATATTAGTCCTTAAATATAAGTGCTGTACAAACAGGGCCTCTAGAACTAGTTGTTGTGATAGCTTCCTTAATATTAATAAGGGTCAAGTTCTAGCATTAGCGCTTCTGTGTAAGCGTAATTATATAATCCTGTTATCGGATAATGCCTCCGTTAAACTTAATTGGGTGTTCCAGCGTAAGTTATTTGCGTTCCTTAGTTAGGAACTTAGCTTTCTTAATTTTCTCCTATTCTAAAGCTACAAAGACTGAGTTGGCTAGTAGGAGGGTGTTATTAGTCTATAAACCAACTATTCCGAAATTTGTGGGGTTGTTAAGGTGGAGTAAGCAGGGGTTATAAGTAGATTGGCTTATGTTTAGTTCTTTAATATAGTAGTTATAGTAAGTCTTAAACCAATAATTGCCTGCCTTAGGAATGCCGTATAAAGGTCTAACAACCTTTAGAATTATGCCTTGTGAGACTCTAAGTGCCGTACTAAGTTCGAGAGGTGCCCTAATATAGAAGTCTTAATTTAGTCTTATAGCTGATTGTATATAGGCCTATGAAATATCTCGTAAGTAGAGATATATGCCACTGTTCTAAGTTATGGCCGTAATACAGAGAATAAGGCGTTGGCTGACTTGTTAGATCTTAGGTAATTGGGTTAATATAAGGTCTTTTTCTAGGTTATTATATACCTGTACAACTAGTCTTAACTTCTTAAAGGCTTTATTAGAACTAGGGTTCTTAATCTTATCAACAAATCTAGAGTTAAATACTCTATTACTTTATAGTATATCTTTAGGGTTAACCAGTTCGAAAACTCCTTTCTTAAGTAATCCCTTAATTTCCTTCTGGCGTAATACTATAAACTAATTAGACTTTATGAGTTGATCATTATCCTCATCTTATAAATATATTAAAATGTTCGCGGCACTAGCTTTAATAGGGTATTTACGTAGTCTACCTCTTCCACGCTTAACGGGTTAAGGTCTAGGCTCAGTTTAAGGTAGGGGTTTAGGTTCAGTTTAAGGTAGGGGTTTAGGCTTAGTTTAAGGTGGTTCACTTTCATTGTCTTCTAGTTATGTATCTTCTGTAATCTTAGGGTCTACCAAATATAGTTTCACGACTATACTACGGAAGTTAGTGGGTCTATAGGGAAGTTATATAGTATAGGTCTTATTTTTAATACTAAGTAGGTTGTGCGGACCAGACTAGTAGCTAGGTTAGCCTATAGGTCCTTCTCTCTATACTAATACGGGTAAGTTAAGTGGTAGGTTATAGATTGCAGTTATTTTGGGTCTATTGCGTATGTTAAGGGCATCTGCTACTTAGCGCTTAGCTCTAAGCTTCTTAACTTCTTCTATAGCCTTTTTAAGAGCTGCTGCTCGTTGTATAACTATAGGGTTAGGTGCGTTGGATTCTACCATGCGTGGGTAAGCTCCGAATACTAGTAAGGTAGGTATAAGACCGTTAGGGCCTACGGAATCGTTAATTACTTTAAAGGCTATTTATAGGGCTATGTCCTTACTAATATCTAGTAGTTCTGTAGTAATAATATAGTATATGCAACGGAGGGGGCTATGGTAGCGTTCTACCATTCTAACTAAATTATGGGCTTCGACAGGTACACTTCTTATAACTATTCCAAATATTATGGTGTATTGTTTAAATTCCTTGCTTACAAAATTCTTGCCTATATTATATGTAATAATATTAGGAGGTCCTAGGTATGTGTTAATCTAGCACATTCGTAATATATCCCATGTATGCTTAGCGCTAATATTTTGCAGCTATCTGCCAGCTTAAAATCATGTTCCTTTATTAACAATATATAAAAGGGGTGCGCTATTAATATACATAATATCAACCACGATTAAATAGTTGAAATTAATATTATTATATAAGGTAAATCTGAATCTACTAGGCAACTTTCTATGTTTTTAATAATAGTGGTAGTAGCGTGTAAGATAATCTAAGGTCTTGCTATTAATATTATGCCCTAAGCGTTTAAGTATTCGTACAAGACGCTCAGCTAAAGGGTAGCCAAAACGGCGATGCAGTTGCTTCAATTCTATGTCAGTAAGGTAGCAGGGGTTTTGTTTAAATAACTTAGTTAAATAAGTACACAGGGATATGTTCCAAAGTAGGAAAGGGTAGCCAAAGCGATATATAACGGGTACTTCGCTCCAAGGGGTAATTAGCATATTTTTTAGGTTGTTATAGTACACTTATAGGTAATCCATGTCTGCCAAGTAAAGTAAAAATGGGGTGTTAACCTTAACAATATAAAACTCGATTATACCAATTGGGGTAATTACTTTGGCTAATCTAATTAATAAGGTTAATCTAATGCCGAACTATACATTAACCATGCCTTATATAGTGGTATTAAGCTGTATATTAGTATCAAGTCTCTAAAATGCCAAGAATTGGCTATATCCTACTATAGATTATTTAGATGCTCCTATATTAATTATTATACCTATAAACTTATCTGCAGTATAGCGGGACATAGATGTGGTTATATTATAGGTAAAGGGGTCCTGGTTAGTTATAAGAGGTACTATATTATCTATAGTTGTGACCAAATGGCCAAAGGCTTTATCAGCTAGGGTAGTGGCTATAGAAATTGCTTTCTGCTATTCCACTTGGCTAAGGGAGGTATAGTAGTAATTAATATTTAGTTATGAGTTCTTGTTAATTGCCTTATAACTTACATTAATAGTTAGTGCTTAAAAAGCTTCCTTAAGCTCTTCTTCTAAGTCGGTATTGTTATCCTTGTAATTTATAATATATTGGTTAAGTCGTTTCTTAAATTGGTTGTTAAATTTGCTAAACCTGTTTCTATTGGCAGTTCTAAACTTGGCTTTGGACTCTTCTTACTCCTCCTTAGTATATCTTTATAAGCGACATCCTTCCCTGTTATATATGAAGCAACGTGGTTTCTTTTGGTTGCGGTTATATAGAGGGTTGTTGCGGTTGCTATAGTTATAGTTATTATCTCTTTTATAGAACCGTCGGTCTGTGAAGAAGGCTTATATCTTCTCCATATACTCTTTTTTGTATGCTGTAATAGACGATTAAAGTTTATTAATAAGGGCTCTAAGGTTGTCCGGTAGGTTAGAGACTGTATATCTATATACTAGTATTCCCTGGCAAGAAGTAACAATTTTATTATAAAGAAAGTTTATGGTTTATAAGGTAGGTCTAAGGCTATGCTATAGTTAACGAAGTCTGTAGATTAACAATTAGAGACATTTGCTTATTAATTTGTCTATATTTCCTGCTATTACTATTATAAGTATAATAGTGTTCTACTTGTCTAGGTTCTTGTGTTAAAATCCTAATCCTTTAAAGAAATTCTAAAGGTGCTCACAAGCTTTGGCAAATGGTAGGCGGGACAGTTAGTTTATATAGAAGTGGTCTAAAGCTAGTCCTTTTAGTATAGTAGGGAATGCCTTAAGGTAGGCTTCTTGGGGTACGTCCGCTTAATTACAGATATTATAGAATATTGTTAATTTATAGTTAAGGCTTTTGTTTATGCCACTATATTTCTACTCCTCTATATATATCTTGGCTGCGTTTACAATTTCCTTGCCATAGCCAGTTATAGTAATAGGGCGGTTCTCCTTATCTATAAATTATACGTGGAGTTGCTATATTGTTATTACGGGTTAAGGCGTAGTAAATAGTGTAAAAGTGAACGTAGTCGTAGATTGAGGTATAATAGATAGTGTAAAGGTAGAGGTAGTTAGTGTACCGGTTAGTTAGATTGCGGTAGCTTTAGCTTATTATTACTCCTCTAAGGTACCCTCTGTTATATATACCTTAATTAATCTTAATAGCGTTAGTCCGTACTTATTATTAGCTAATTTAATTATCTCTCTACTCTATTTAGTTTGGTCTTCTTCTTATGCTATATTATATAAAGACTAAGGGAGTGTTTTATTTCGTTTATAGTTAATATTAACTTATACTCCTCTGATGTTTAGGCAGTTATATAGTTGCTAAAGCCAGTATAAGGGGATTTGCGTAAAGATATTAACCGTAAAGTCCTTAAAATCTCCCTAGAACGATTTCTAGAGTGTTAAGTCAAGCTGGTTATGTATCTCTGTATATAGGTACATCTTGCATTGTAGGTAGTTAGTTAGTTCATCTTTAGAGGCTTCTGTTAGGTTGATCCTATTTTCCTATTTAGCTGCTTTTTCCTCCTAGTCTTTCTCTGTTTCTGACATCTTGTTTATTATATATTGTTTAGGTAAGTGAGGGTGAAGGTAAGGGTGTTTAAAAGGTAAAGGTAGGGGAACAGTTAAGGAGGCGGTTAAGGAGGCGGTTAAGGAGATAGTTCGAGTTAATTAAGTAGGGTAAAGTGCTCTGCGCAGTAGTCTTCTAAAATAGATAGAACGAGATGTCTAGAAGTTGTTGTGGATACTAGACAAGTACTCCTAGGTGGTTTCTCTTCTTCTCTTTAACTGAAATAGGCTAATATAAAAGGTGGATAAGTACAACTATCTTCCAATCTACTGTAAGGTGGATAGTATAACTGTCTTTTAAGCTACCTGCGTGTTTCCTGATCTATACGCGCTCACTAATTAGTGTTGGTATACTTTAACAACGTGCAAAATACATATATTACAATGATATATACTATGCGGTGTTATAGATAGATGTTGTCTTTTTAATACAAAGAAGGGTAAGGAACTTAAGGTTCCTTACCACGCTAGTGCCGCGGTGACACGTAACGGCAACTTGCCACACGTGGCGGCAATTTGCCTCCTATTGCAATGCAATATATTCTAGCTACAATAACTTTTAACTATATTTTATTTAGAGATAGATAGCTAAACCAAAATCGTAAATGCGATTATAGAATAATACTTATAAATATACTGCTCCTACCTATAAAACGACTGGGAAAAATGGCTGCCTTTAGCTAAGTTTACCGCGAATAATACAATAAACGTATTAATAGGCGTGACGCCGTTCTACGCGACCTACGGATAAGACCCTTAACTTGGATTTAAACTATAACCTAAAATTAACATAATAGGACCCATAATTAAACGGATTTAGTTAATTAACGCGCATAACTTCGCTAATTAAATAAAGCAGTTAATAGAACTATTATAAAGTAAATTAATATACGCTTAAACGTTATAGGAATGGCATATAAATAAAGGATAAGCTCCTGTATGGGACTTTAAGGAAGGTAATATAGCCTACCTAAATACACAAAACCTGAAGACTTAACGGCCCTTAAAGAAACTTAATTAGAAGTTTGCAGGCCTGTACTAAATTAAGAAGAAATTAAGCCTGTACGCCTATAAGCTTAAACTGCTAACTGAGATAAAAATACATCTGACGTTTTACGTAAGCTTATTGCAACCTTTAAAAGATAATCCTATAACTTATAAAGTGCCGCTGCTACCTCCTATAATTGTTAATAACGGTAACGGTTCTTACTTTATTAACTTAATCGACGATATATAATGGAAACTATAATTTAAATAATTTAAACTTCTTATTAAGTAGAAAGGATATAAAACACGAACCTAGGAAACCTATAACTAGATTAAGGCTGATGCGCCTACCTTAGTAAAAGAGTTCCATAAGGACTATTCTTTGCGGCCTACTCCGGCTGGATGGACATAATATAAAGGCAAACGACTGCCACCTGATATAAAGACACGAAATATAATAGCAGGAAACTTGAAATTAAAAAGAACTTGAAATATATTATAACGCTTATAATGCAATAAGTTATAAATTCTTAACTAAATTGAATTGTTTTGGACCTTTAGCTAAAAAGGGGGGGTACTATAACGGGACTAGCCTAGTTATAGTAGGAATGTCTTAGTGAAACACTTAATAGATAACTGTATAAAACTGTTTATAAACTATTTGCAACTGTCTATAACTATCTGCAATTATTTGCTGTAATCTACTGTTTTCTACTAAGTTCCGCTAACTTAATCAAATTCCACCAAATTCCACTAATATAATGGAATTTGGTCGAAACTTGTTAAAATCCGCGTGGGCTTATGCCTACGCGTCTGCTTCTAAGACCCTGAATATTTAGTTATAAGTTTTCTATATTCCTTTCTCTTCTTCACGCAACGTCTTGTTCTCTTTAAGAGCTATATACCCTTAGATTTAGATAGAATTTATATTATTTCTTTAAATCTTCCCTAAAGCCTCTTCGCGCCCTTATATAAAGTTATAAAGTGGATCCAATAACCTAAATATAAATGGTTAGGCTATGTAATAGATACGCTTTTGCTGTATATAGGGTTATAGGGGGACCTTTTACTTAGATGTTTTCTTATAATATAGAGTTAGAAGTACCTAGAGGTTTACTTCCTATATTTAAGGTTTTTTAATATATTACTTATAAGTAATAGGAAATCTGCTGCTATATTAAGCATATATAGCAAGTTTAGAAGTTTATTACTAATAATAATAAGTTAATACTACCTTTTCTTAATAAGAGTACGGTCTAGAGCCTATAATCCCTTACGCTATTAGCATACTCTAACAACAAAAATCTGGTAATAATATTAGTAAATATTAGTTAGGTTTTTTTTAATATACCGAATTCGCTACGCCTAAAGGTCCTAATTTAGTTGCTTAAGGTACTAGGCATAATCCTAATATTTAAAACATTCTTTAAAGATTTAAAGTATCTCAAACCTGTAATAATAATCTTAAGGGGAATACTACCGCTAAACTATAAAGATTCTATAAGATAGATAGTTGCATATTATTACACAGGCTTATTAGAGCATAATAGTTATTATTTAGTTTAATTTGGTCTAAATAGAGAGCGTTATGTGCTAAACACCCCAGGATTACTTATCTGCTATCGTCAACTCTGCCTATACTTACTATGATATTTTCCTAGTATAACCAATATATCTCTATTAGTAGATAGAAGAAGTAAGAAGGATAATATTAAAAGCCGTAAAAAGAGCAATAACTTTGCTAGAAAGAGGGCTTGGTATAAATTTATAAGGCTAGCTAGTAATTTTAGGTTTAAGTCAAAGCCTATTAAGGGACTTCTAGGGGAAGACCCTAATAAAGCAGAAATCTAGGTTTCCCTTTGTAATTGGCGACCTAAAGAATTATATAAAATTAGTAATAAAGATTTTCAATTAAAGGTAGACCGCCAACTAGAAGTACTTTATACTAAATTTAAGCGGCAAATACTCCTAGACCCCACCCCCACTTTAAGTGTTAATTTTGGTAGTAAGCCTATTAATTGCAGATGCGGTAAACCACTATAGGCTTCTTATATCTCTAATAAGAACCTTTTATTCCTACCTATATTATATAGTATAGATAACACAGTTAGTCTAAAAGCTATGCTTATATCGTTTACAGTTAAGCAATTAATTTTCTTTTGCTTTTTTGAGTGGGGGGATATAAACAATTTCGACCTTTAGATAAAAGAGATGTAAGCACCTGCATTAGAAGTGCCTAAAAGCGCTTATTTGGCCGGCTATAAGTAGTAGTAGGGCCATAAGCAGCAGTAGAGCTACAAATAGCAGTAGGGCTATAAGTAGCAACAGGGCTATAAGTAGCAGCAGGGCTATAAGTAGCAGCAGGGCTATAAGTAGCAGCAGGGCTATAAGTAGCAGCAGGGCTATAAATAGCAGCAGGGCTATAAGTAGCAGTAGGGCTAGAAGCAGTAGTAGCAGAGCTATAAGCGGCAGTAGGGGGGTAATAAGCAAAGTTAAATAGGTTACCTTATGGTCTAGCGGCCTCCCAAAACTGCTATAACAACTACTTAAAGCGCCCTTTCTACTATTAAATCTCTATCTAATAAATGCAAGATTATGAATTAGGTTACTTTCTTTTAAATTATAACCTTAAAATATAGTAGGGTAGGGAATAATAGCTCTGCTATAAAAAATATAGCTTCCAAAATTGTAGCCGGATGTTTAAATAATAACTTTATTAGAGCGCCTTAGAAATTCGGATACGTTATTAGGGACTCTCTACAGTTAATAGATATTATAGATATCTATAATAAAGCTAATGTAATAAATACAAATTTTCTATAGATTATTTTTATTCTAGATAGAGGATCTAAGTTATTAGATATATAGTTTTTTAGGAAGCCTTTTTCCGAATATATGGATATATTTTATAGTTGTAAGGCTATAAAACAAAAAGCACTAAATAACCTGCTACTAACTCCTGACAATTTTATAAGAAGTATAGGACTTACCCAATAAGAAATTCTGCCTACGCTACCCCCTAAAACGTAGACTAGAGCTAAACATCGCTTATCTAATAAAGATAAAGACAAAATTTTATAAGTGCGAATTCCTTAAATGGGACGTGGATAGGAGAAAGCCGACTTTTATATTTATAGGGAAATGTTACGTTGCTAGAAATTTAAGTTGGGGATTTTAGTATAAGTACTTAATCTTATCTAATTATTAATCTAAAGGGATAGGGAATATATAATAACATTGGTTTAAGTATCATATTGGGATAGAGGCGTAAGTATAATAGGTTTACTAACGCTTCTATCTTTTTAGACGTTTACTATAACTCTATACTTATGTTTTCTTTGCTACTAGTTTATAGGTAATAGGATGTTTGCTAATCTCCCAGCTAGTGGACCTTATAACATCGCTCTATTAAACTTTTAATAACTACTGCAGCTATTTAGCAGAAGGAGTTTGTAGCTTTGTACCCTACCTAGCTAAATATAAGGATTAGGATTTGTAGTTAGTCAATTAACTAAAATCAAATAATTCTAATTCTTCTTCCTTAATTGTCTCAAGAACGCATACCTCTTAGTATAAGTTTATGGTAGATAAGGCCTTATAAAGTATTTTATGCAATATATAGAGAATTTAAGCTCAGAAAGCATTGTATTAGAATTATAATCCTTTTATTATAATTTGGGGATATAGCTAGGTGGGTTAGTAGCAGAAAGATAGTGGTCTATTAATTAATTATGCTATTAAAAAAGAGTGACTAAAGATATATGCAGCAATATAAAACTAGAAAAATTCCATTTAGCCTAAAGACTAGCTTTTGTCTTAGAACCCGTTTCTATTAATATAATTACCTATCCATATAATGAGTGGTTAAAACTCTATAGGGATTGTAATAAGTGGTTAATAACCTATAAGGGACGACTCTAAAAACTTATAGCTAATATAACGTGCCCAGATACCCAGTATCTATCTTTACTCCTTTTTATTGGAAAGAAGAATAAAAAACAAGTACTAAGAGCTCTTTTCCCTATAATCAACTATAAATGGCGTAGCGTTTAAGGTATAATTAGCCTAAATATTAACCTAACTACTACAGGCGCTGAAAATCTAATGCTCTTTACTGAGGCTAATCCAGAAAACCTTCTTATTAAACCTAGTAAAACGGCAGACTGCTGTTATAAGACTAAGCAGTATAGGCTTAACTGGGTTAGCGACCAATATCCTAAGCCTAAGACTAAAAATATAGTTAATAGAATCTACTCGCTATTGCTTCTCCCCTTTACTAATATCCTTTACCTTTTCATAGAGGACTTCTTAAGTTTGGATAAGGTTTTAAATATTCTTTATAGATGGGCAGAATAAGGCCAAGAGTTAGCAATAAGTCGACTATGTATTATTATTATCGCTACACAAATAGTTAACTCTGTGGACTTTATTAAGAGCCTACTAGATATATTAAAATCCTTTTTTAGCGTAACAATTATAGCCTTGTTAGATGCTGTGGAAGTATTATTAACTATATACTACTTTCCACTTAAAGATGCTCTCCTATAAGAGGCTAACTATGCTTAATAAGCAAAAATTATTAAGTAGGCACTATTCTCCACAACTTACCTCCGAGCATTTTTCCATAAAGCGTTAATTTATTTCACTACAACTATAAGTCTACCTTTTAGTTTCTTCCGTGCGTCTAGGGAAAGGAGTAATATTAATAATTAGTTTTCCGCCTACCTAGGCTTATTCCTATAACTCTATTACCAGCATAAAGTCTTCCTTAATAATGCCGCTACGTATATTGCCTTAGCTATTTTTATGGATAGTTCTCCCCCTAAAATATATTGTAAGATTTTAAGACCCCTAATTCCTGCTAGTTACTAAATATATAAGGTTTTTATCCTAAAGCCCTTTTTTAAACTCTCTATTACAATTACTACTAAGCAGTATATTTTAAATAGTATTATCTTTAGCACCCATTAACTTATAACTAGTGTCGCTTAATAGAGGATAATCTTATAACTATATTATCTAAATTAGATATAGATAACATCCCTTCTTCCTAGCTATACTGGTAAAATCTATAGAAACTTAAATAGAGTATTCCTTAACTAAAGTTAAATAGAACTTACCTATTCTGCCTTTACAGAAAACCAGAATATACACTCATTTATAGATATTCAATGTATAATATTTGCGTCTATAGATACGGCACGCCGATATAAGGCATTAAATATCACTTTAAAGTCTCTAAGTGCATATTATACCAATCTAAAGGGCCGCTGGGAGTAAAGCTCCTTCCACTAACTGCTAGTACTTATTTACTAGCAATTGACGGAGGTGGCGTCTAAGGAGAGCTATTATTGCTAATACTAAGAAATCTAGAGCAAGTATAGGACCTCTTATATTCCCTTTAGGATAATTTTGACTTCGCTCTAAGCATTAGTTTAGGTAGGGTTTAATTATACGATAATATAGAATAAACTAACTTCTATAGGAGGACTTGCTGTTCTCTAGTTTTTCCAGATACAACAGAGCATCTAAAATTGCATTTTTATGTTTAAGACGCTAGCTAAACAAGTTTTCGCTATACAGTGTCTTGCTAGGCTATTACTGTGCTTTTATATGATTTTATTTTTAGGTTTTTGGCTTACTAAAAGCCGTTCTAAGGTTGCCAAACTTAAGTTCTGTCTCAAAGATGCATTTGGAACAAATGACCAGCTATTTAATATAGTAAAGTTTGGGACGTCCAGTACGAAAGTTGCTGTAATAGCTATAATAATATTTGAGGGCGCGCTATGCATATTATTAAATTATAATGGCGTATTAGAATGTTAAAAAGACTGCATTAATTTAACCTAAGCCATTTAAACTTTGTCCTAATATACAGCTAGGTTATAAGTATATTAGATCAACGGATTCTTATAATAAAGTATTAATATAGTAAGCGTGAGTTTCAATCATCTTATTTATATATATAGACTAATAACTTGTAGGGCATAAGCTACGTCTGCTGTACCTACATATATTTAATATACTTTTACTTACCCTATTAAAGTTCTAATAGATTTATCTAGGATCTTTCTAGCTAAGTTTATCCCTGCTGTCGGTTTTATTTAAGATGGGGGTGTTAGAAAGTATAATAACCCTATAGATCTAATCTATTGGGAGAGCTGTATTGCCTTTAACGCGGACCCTAATCTAACTATATTTATTAGTTTAGGGTTTGCTTAATAGCCTAGTTCCCCTAAAGCCCTATCTACACAATATGGTTTTTAGGATAGTTCTATACCTTAGCTCTTAAGGTTGTTTGGGACTATACTAGTAGCTTGGAATAACTACGTTAAGCATTTAAATTGACTTAAGTTACTACTAGTAGATAAGGAAGCTCTAGGAAGCTACTTCTAGATTAATATACCTTTTAAATACTAGCCCGCACTAGATAAGATAGGTAAGATAGTAGATTTTTAATGGGAAACGTATCTATATCTTTAGTTACAATGACATATCCTTTTAGCTATTAAACAAGCACTATAGTCGGCCTCTTTCTTCTTCAAATTAAGCAAGATGCCAAGTTTTTAAGGGCGTTAGTATGAATGTCATGGATCTATACATTGTTAGAGTCTAAATGCTTAAGCGCTGGTCTGCAATTTGGTATAAAAATTCCTATCTGCCTAGTTCTTAACTAATTAAAATACTAACTTAGGTAATCTAAATAAGGGTGATTTATGTATAGATTGTGGAATCTATAATAAGGCCATTAAATTCCCCGTCTATTACCTTGGTTAGAAAGTAACTATATCCTTATAATTAAATTAGTTATACTGCCAGAAGATTAGTAGCTTTCCTAATTCAATTACTTAGTTTGTTAAGCGATAGAGACTTAATACTAACTTTGGCGAACCCGGCCATTCTAACCTTAAGAAAGTCTTTTATTATAAGTGCGACTGCTCTATCCTAAGTGTTCTAACACAAAAGAGGCTATTAGTACACTTTAATAGAGACTTTCGTAAAAAACACCATTAGAGTATCTTCACTTAGTTAATATTATTTACCTTTATAAGATAAGGCTAAAATGTTATATTTTTATCAGAAGGCGAGGTTATATATAGATATTAAATTTACTATTTTTAAATTCTCTATGGAGCTTTAATAGTAACTTATCCCCTACCTATTACCTACTTTATCCCTAGTATTATCCCCAGTATTATACTCTATATTATTCCCTATATTATCCCCTACATCATCCCCTACATTATCCCCTGTATTATTCTTAATAGCATTACCTACCTACTTTACCTATCTGCTTTACCTACTAACTTTACCCATCTATACTTACTAAGAGTAGTAGGTTTAATTATTTATGGGCAGTTCTTAGGTTATAAATAACTTACTAAAATTATAAGATTTATTTTAATGCTTATAGATATAAGTATTGCAACTTATAACTGTAGTAGTATTTAATTTTTAGGTACTTATGACTCTACCTTAATCTCCTAAGTAATCCTTATATTGTAATAAATAACTTTGCCATGTTTTTATATCTAAATTATAGACACGGCTGCCGAGGCTGTAGTAATATTCTTAATATCCCTTATAATAACTATATTATCCTTTATATATAATAAAAAGGCCTAACGTAAACCACTTTACTAGTTACGGTTTTAATAACCTTAATAACTTTAACGGCTTTAGCAAATCCAACTACTTTAACCTCTTTAGTAGCACCTAATACTTCGCGCACAACTTATTCAGCAATAAGTTCGGCCTTTACTGTACTAGCTTTAGACATTTAGGAGTGAGTAACTTAATAACCCTATTAATACTGTGTTAATATAGGATAACTAACAAATATTTAAGTCTTAATATTAATGGAGAAGAAGGGAGTAAGACAAATTTATAGGACATTTAAATAAATGGCCTTTAAGATTTAATTAGGGCTATCTTTGGAATATATAGTAGTAGTTAAATAACGCTAGTAGTATTTCTTGCCTTAATATTATAAACCAACTAAAATCTAGCTGTACTATATTTAAAATAGTTTTAAGCTTACTACTATGGGAGGGTAAATCCACTTTATAGATAAGAAGTCACTATGCTGTTAGTTGGAAGTAAGAGAAAAAAAGAGTGTATTTCTGGTAACTGGTATAGTCCTAATATTTAAAAAAGAGGGAAGCCGAAGGCTTTATAAATATAGGAAAATGCTAAGACACTAGGTGACATCCAATCTATACCACTATACTACTATCTTATATTCTACATCCTATAAATTAACGCAAAAACAGAGCTGGAAATTTAATGCCTAAAAGAATAGTGTTGAAATCTCAATAAATTAAAGATACCTTTTATGGTTATCTTCTATGGCTAGCTAGGGTTTACCATAATTCTCTAATTTATACTTACTCTCAGCTTCTTAAGCCTATAAATATAAATATATCTAAATATCCTTAGGGTACTCCTAGAGCTTAGCTATATATACAGCACTCTCCCATTTTTATTCTATAATACTCTCTCTAGTACCCTCTATTATCTATCTTACTAAGATAAATATATTTTCTAGTTGAATGCCTAACTTTTTAGGGTTAATATTATTAGGTTCTCCTCTTCCTCTTTTAGTGGACTATATAATTCCTATTATAGCGCCAAGATTCTATATAGTGAGGTATAAGTAGCTGTTTCCTAGATCGCTAATATCTTCCTTAGCTAGATTATTAGAGTCTGCTAGCAATTCTTAAGGCATATTTACAGATAAGATAAGCCTATAGATTAGGGCCTTTTCTAAGCCGTATTTAATTAGGTATTATTTAGTTAAACTATATTTAGTTAAATTAAATAGTCGCCAGCCTTTAATAGCTATATCCGTTTTATCCTCTTCTGGCAATTGGTTTTACATTTCTTTAGTAGAGGCCATACTAAGTCTAACTAATAGTAAGATATGGATAAATTTACACGTATAGTTCGAGCTTTATATAAGTAGAGACCGCTTTTTTTTTTAGCACCTATTACATTTAAAACTTAATGGCTGTAAGAAAATGCCTGCCTCCTTACTCTAACCTTAAATGGAAACTCGTCACCTTTTTCTAATTATAAAAGTCGTATCCTTTAACCGAATACGAGTAAACGGTTTTAGAAACATCAACTAAGAAAGAGCGACAATAATAGAAATAGAGCAGTGGTATTAAGGTATAAATCATTTCTCTAGATAAATACAATTTTATTTAAAGCTATAAAAGATCACTGCTATAAATAGATATATCCTAAGCCCGTATAATAATTATAGTTTATAACCCTCTAGCAGTCTAAGCGAGATAGGTCACCCCTAGCATTACTTAAACACTAGAACTTGCAAATAATCAAAATAGGAGACCTATTTGTCATTATAATTGCTACACCCCTTACCACTCCCCACCCTCTTAATTACCTTATTAGCTAGCTCCCCCAGCATCTCTAATTGCTTTATTCTATATTTCTAACAAGTAAACTGCATATTGGCCTACCTAAAATATCCCTTTAGACAACAAACCACTAACTTTCTATCCTTTGCGTATTCGCCAAGCTCTAGTAAGGATATTAGCGATATAGTATTTAAATTAAAGAACATGGTAATTACCGTAGCGCGCTCTAAGCCATTAGATTCCCATTTAATTTGCCTTCATACTTCTTTATTAAGTTTATCTTATAGTAGAGAACTATTCCAGTCGTTACGCTGTGGGTTTAGAACTGTAATTATATACGGCTTAAGGAGCTCTATAATCTTCTTTTACTATTCTATTGCTTTACCACTTTTAATACTACCAGTAAGGAAGACAGATTTTCTAGTAATAGTAGGTATAGTTAGAGGCTAATAGACAATAAAGCTGGGGTGCTTATCCGTAATAATAGGCTCAGTGGATTTTTTAGTAGAAATTGTAATGCTTGGGGCGATAGGCGTAGAGTTAGCGGAAATTTTAATAGGACTTAAAACAATTAGGGTCGCAGCCAGTTCGGCGGGGATTTTAATAGGAGTTATGGCGATTAAGGGCGTAGTAATAGACTAGAAGTCTAGGGATAGATTGGCTTAGATATAAGGCAAGCTTACAAAAGATAACTTAGACAAAAGTTTTGCCTATTAGTTCTATAATAAGACAGTTTGTAATAGTTTCTTCTATAAGAGCGTAGTGTGCTTGTTTTATAGGCCTCTCCTTAATAAGGAGATATGGAAGTCTACCTCAGAATAGAAGGCTTAGATGCTAAAGTCGGCCTAAAAAGGAGAAAGCCTTAGAACACAAGGTACTCTAGGCCCTATATATCTCTTCTGCGTATTTAAGGGAGTGGCGTAAATCTAACTGCTACTATAGCCCTATAACTACGGACCCTATGCCGACTTACTTAGTTATCTACTTAATTTACCTAATCTATCTTACCTACTTGGTTTTTACCCACCTAATCTACTTAATCTACCTATCCCTATTACTATTTTATATAATGGCTAAGATATCCTATTAAGCCCTATATATAAAAGTTATTTTATATACTTTTCTTAGCTGCTAATGTTTTTTAAACTTTATTTATATAAATCTGATTGCCACCTACTACTATATATAGAGCTGCTAAACTGCGCTGAGTGCTTAAAAAACTAAAGTAAGGTATATTCCTTACCTTATAGCTAAATAAACTAATAGATATAGCCATAAACTCCTTATTAGAGCAGCTATGTCAACGACCTATAAAAACAACTATTATAGCGCATCGCTATCCACCCTTACTATTATTAAGATTATTCTTATAATTTTAAACGGCCTTGTAATTGTAATGTAGTTAAACAGTATCTGGTAAAGGCGCAAGTCTAGGGAAAAGTGGGTAAATACTAAGCAAGATATAGCAGACCCAGAATAACTCCTTTTAATACTGAATTTCACTTAAGAAAAAGCTTATTTACATTTTAATTTTCAGGCTCCTCTTAACACATAAGCTATAGGGTATTTATTATATACAGAACTCCTATAGTATATAGATTTTTTATAGTAGATCCTATACAGCTACCTATGTGATGTTTTGTTCCAGTTTAAGACTAGTATTATTAGATAGATAGTAAAAATGTTATTTTAGGATATAAAGCATTATATCTATTTATATATTAAATGGCGATATAACCTTTCCTTCCCTTCCCTTGTTCCCTTTAATAATCTTTTTAAACTGGAGTAAAGTGGATTTAAGCTTAAATCTACTCTACTTATAGTTTAACTCATTCCTAAACAGGACTAACGCTTACCTATTAAGGCCAGTAGTCCACTTTACTCCACTTTAACTTTAACACAGTCTGTCTATTAGCTTCTTAAAATCTAACTATTGTGCCTGGCTTTGCCTTATTAAATAGTAAAGGGTCCCTTAAAATCTATAAATGGTCCTAAGACTAGAGTGGATATATTTACCTAGACTTGGTTATATAGCCTTATGCTGGCGTTTAAGGGAATATCTAATAAATTGCATTCTGTATGCAACCTAAAGTTTATAAATTTTCCTCTACGTTATCTATTTACTTCCTTACTTCCTTTTTATTACTAAACTCCTATTCTACTACTGTAGGCTTTAGATAGCCTATAACTGACTATAACATAAGGTAATATATCTTATTGCTATACCTTTAAAAGAGAAAGAGGTGACGAGACTAGCTCTGTCTATATGCTTTTTTAGGACATTTTTACACAGCCCATTCCCAAAGCGCTTTATTATCCCTAAGGGTGGCTTAGCTAAAGCAGTTTCGGGTTAAGCCTGCCTTAATAAGACTCCGTTAAGAGAGGATTATATCCATATAAAGGGGCTTATCTTGCGATATATCCATATCTTAGGGCCGCCTATACCAAATCGTATTAGATCTCTTTCTATAGCTTAAAAGCTAATAAGTCTGCCTTAGCTCTAGGAGATTTTAGGTCCGTATTACCTTTACTCTTACCAAAGAGATATAGGCAGAATATAACATCTAGCTATAGTTGGGGCCGCAGTAAGTATATATCCTACGTCTTTGGGCTATTTTAGGACATACTTACGTAATTTAAACGCCTCTAAGACCCACAATATTTAGCCCCATACTACTTAACTCAGAATATATATGCCCTACTGCGGATATCCGCTTCTAAATGTTATACTTGCCCTCTAACTGCTCCCTACATAGCCCTAACCCCTAAACTATATAGCTTAAGTCTTTTAGCTGCGGAACGCTTTAAGATTTTAACCTACGCACCTCTAGCAACTTTGTAACTTCTAGTCTATGCTTTCTTTTTAAAACACAGCCTCTAAACTTCAAAGTTTTTAACACCTAAGATGGATGCTATTGCTAGTAATACTAGCTTAGCTTAAACTATAACCCCTTAGTCTGGTATAGCGTATAATAGAGTGGCGTATATTTACCTTGTACCTAATAGTCCTAAAGCCCCTAGGACTTTTACTATAGTGCTTATTAACAAGTCTAATTTAGAATCTATTATCAAAACCTAGAAGAATAAGAAAACTATATATAGAGTCTTCTTGCTTTGCATTCTAGGCAATAAGCTAGCACTTCTTATTAAATATACCTTTTAAGGGAATATAGCCAAGTACGTTAACGCCCTATAAATATTTTTATAGCATTCTCTTTAATGTCTAGCAAAAGAAATTTAGAGATGCTTTATATCCTCTTAAAGTAATAGAATAATAACCAAGATTTTAATTAACTCTTAGCGGTCCAAATTCCAAAGGAACTCTATAATTGGCTAATTAGGAGAGCTTATTAACTGTTAGCACTCTAATTAGAGGGCTCTATATATAAACAATATATTACATTCTATTCCCTAAGCGAGGATATAAGCGTTAAATTTTTCTATATAGGCATAAAGATCTGTGCCACTGGTAAGTCTTTAAAGACTTAGACTATACCTAAACTAAACAATCTTAGAATTTATTTAAAATATCTTTTATCCGGTTATACGCTTCTTTTTATTAGTTTGGTGGCCTTTATATTTATTATAATTTGTATTACTATATCTTGTCAAGCATAAAACTGTTAAGCATATTACGGCACTAGTAGAAAATGGCAGATTGCGGTAGATTGCGGTTATATAACTAGAGGATTATATAAAACTTTAAGCGGCGCTACTACTCTTCTCCTTTCCTTTCTCTAGCTTTACATCCTCGTTAATAGATAATTAAATCGTATAGGCTTGCATACGTCCTTTCTGCTGTGCTTGTGCTTAATTAACTTAGTCGCTAATAGAGTATAGAACTAAGATATAAATTCTAAATAGGTTTAGCTTTAGTCCTTTACTAAGATATAAATAATCGCTTTAATAACTTTTAGAAGTAGATACTATATTTATAATTATTACTTAGCGAAGCTAGTATAATACTGCAACTCTAAAATTAGCTAGTGCTATTACTATAATACGTCTAGGTCTTAAGGAGAATATCCCTACTATAATGGCTTAAATATAGATGGGATGGATAAAATGGATAAGGTGGAGGTAGATAAGGTGGTTATATCATATAATGTTATATAAGATTATAGTCAAACGAGCCCAAAAGTATAGCACTATACATAAATCCGCAAGATTAATTATATAATATTTTTATCCTTTAGAGTTATTAATTATTATAATATAAAGGAAGCTTTTCTAATTACCCGCTTTATTAAACTAAAGAAACTTCCTATTAACCTAGTGCTAATCACTACTATATTAGTATTAGGTTAGAGGTGCTTATAACTTATCCACCGTGTATATATAACCGTATTTTCTTCATAAATCAATCTATATATAAGTTTATTCCTATCCTAGGATTTTCAGTTAATACTTACTTATATTTTAGTATAAGACTATTATACTTAATTAGTCTGTTTACACTTGGGGCTCTAGGAGCTGTAAGTCTATACTATACTAAACGCAAAATAATAACCACTGAACAACGGGTATAAAATTCTTTAAAATTTAAAACCTCTTTTACTAATTCTGTATAGGATGCTTATGGCCCAATTAGACTCTATACCTAGACAGAGCCTAATTATTAAGGGAATATAGCTTAGATAGAATTTGATAACAACCTTTTCTCTTATAACGTTTTAAATTATTATATATCCCAGAGTTTTATGCTTATCTATTACGGTCTTTAAGGTTAGGAGCAGCTAGATATTTCCGTTACCCTTAACTTTAATACTTGATCTGCGGACAAGAATTAGTTGTCTATAAACAACTCGTTATACCATTCTTTTATATATAGTTACTATTATCTTAATAGAAGCACTAATTGCACTAATATACCAAAGTTTATATATTACCGGCTGTGGATAAACCCAGGCCTTTTAAAACGCTAGATTTTAAGCGGTGTATAAGAACGTAGGCATAATTATAGGTTTACTTAAGCTTCTAGGCTTATATTCTACTACTACTTCTAATACTTCTTCCTTCCTAGATTATATAAAGTGCGCATTTATTGGCAACAAAATTTCGTGTACTTTATTTATCTCGTGTATTAGTCTTGTGCTATATATAGCCGTTATATTATACGTTCTTCCTCATTCTTATCCTTATCTTACTAGTTAATACCACTCCTTAGCATTTAGTTAACGTTAACAATTTACTTAGCTTTATTGGCTTTGCCTATATTATCTACCTTACCCATATTATCTACCTTACCTGTATTATCTACCTTACCCGCGCCATCTACCTCAGCTGTACTAGCTATTAGTTAAGCGATTCTTAGCACAGTCTCCCTCTATAAATGGTATAAAACTGGCTTATAAAGTTAGCTTAGTAAAACTAAGGACTATATTAATAAACTAGATGCCATCCTAACTAAATTTAGCCTTCCTTACGTGCCTCTACTCGCTTTATTTATTCTACTTATTACCTTTCTTTTATATTAAAAGTATGCTATACATTGTATTAACTATATAGTGCTTACGCTTCCCAAATCTACCAGCGTCTATTATATTCTTAGCTGCTTACCAAAACCAACCATTTCTAAAAGATACAGCTAGACACGATGTGCTTAAAAGTAGCGCATATTGCTATAGTATATGCCGGAATAGGATTAACAGGAATTATCTTTGCAATAATTACAGATAAAAGAAGAGAAAAGGCCGGAGCTTTTACTTTATAGGTTAGTACAGATAAGTCTAACCAGGTGCTTTTAATTATTAATACTTATATTTAGTTTTTGTTTCCAGAATATAATTACCAAGTTCCCTAGAATATAACGTTGGAATAAAGTACTTTTATATAAATTATATAAACTATATAAGTTATAAACTACTTCCTCTTTAAGTTTCTAAATTATTAGCTAGCCTACTAATTTCCTATTCCTCTAATCACCTTAATTATCTAGATTACGCCTTAGCTAGACTCCTCTATAAGACAATTACAGGTTGCTTAATTATTAGTATAGTGCTTACATTTTGCTATTAGTGCATTTTAGCGTTTATTCTCTCTAATTTACAAATACTATATAGATAGGTTTGGGTTGGCAGAAAGAACTTATTCCTTATTATCCTTTATATAGTATACGCAACTATATTCTATGTGACGGCTTAAACAAATGCCGCACGGCTTGAACAAATGCCTCTGAACCAAAGCTTGAACGAATGCAACGTGTGCTTGAACAAATGCTGTATTACGAAGATATCAAGGTGAGGAGCAAGAGAAGGTGGTGAGGCCACGTCTATATACACAAGCCAAGCCTTAAGCGAATCCCTGACTAGGTGACGCGCCCCAGCGCCGTCACATTCTGTATTGTTTGCGCTTTCCCTTACTATATATTACATTCTGTACACCCTAACGCTTATTTACTGGGCTTGGATATTAGAATAGAAATAGGGGATACTGCTTAATTCTGCTTAGGAGTACTCTATTCTGCACTTTATATAGTAGCATTTATAAGCCTTACTTTATTATTAAACCAAAGGTAGTAAGGTTATTTATATTTACTACATTTCTTAATATATTAAGTCCACAATAGTGTTGTTTTTAGTAACGTTCCCAGTTCCCCCACCGGTCTTAAATTTAAGAATTCTCTTATCTGCGACTTTATTCTAAAGTTAATATATAAGTAGTCCGCAAAGACCTATAGTTTAAATAACTGTAGCTATAGGAGATCAAAGGGGTCTCTATAATGCTATTAACTTAATATTTAATAAAGGTGCATCCCTATATAGAAACTTTGCAGTTAACTGTTTAGGTTATCTTAGTTTTTCCTAATGGTGCTTATCTTGTCCACCAATTCCCTTATTTAGTCGCGGGTCTATCCTATTATTGGCATCCTTAGGCATAGTTTCGTTGTTGGTTGCACCTTAGCGGTATTATAAATCGTTACTAAACCGGCTAATGTTATATGGTTAAATCTAACTCGTGGCGAGGGCGTTCCGGGTTAGTGGGCGAGAGGTTATATAGTAATAATTTACGATAAATAATGTGCGCTTTATTGTCCAACAAATTCCAGATTAACTATAAAGGAAAGAAGATATTTAGGTAAGGATTATATATACTTAAGTACATCCTGAACTCCCCATAATCCTTATGGTACGTTAATATACCATATACGTGGTACGCGACCTGCGTGCCGTATATATCCCGTCTATAAATTTTTTTTTACCGATTTTGCATTGTCCTATTATTAAATACTTAAAATAAAGCCGCTGTAAATATACCACTATATAGGTCTAATTCTATAAAAAGTTCTATCTAAATTTAAACTCTGGATATCCAAAGTCCAATTATAGAGGGGTGGAATTGTGAGCTTCTAGCTATGCACCTTCGCTTTATCTAAAATGGCGGCCATTATATCTTGCATATTAGTCTTATTAGTGGTATAAATAACGAAGCTTATAAGGTAGAACATTATAAAGGGGTATTTTTCGTTTATATAGCAGTGGACATAGTACTGCCATATTCGCTCTAAGGTCTGTCAAACGGTATAGATCTTTAACAATAGATGTGGCCTTGCTAGGTGCCGAAATTAAGCCTAGCCTTCTCTACTTATTTAATAGCCGGTATAGGCCAAGCATAATAGTGGGTCTAAATTGAACCCTTAGCTATAAGCGTATTTAGGTGCTTCTCTTTAAAGGTCTCCGCAAATTAAATAAGATAATTAGGTGGAGGGAGTACTCTATAGGATGTCGTAGACTCTAATAATTCTAGTAATTTTTCTCTAAAGTTGTACAAGAAGTATAGGTCAAGGCCTTTATCCGCACTTTAAATAACCAATAGCTAAGTCTGGGTAGGTTTATATTCCAGATTAAGACTAATTATACCTCTTTTTTCTATATCCTAAATAACGCATATAATAAACCGATCTTTATCTCTAGTATAAGACTTTTTGGGTTTAAGCCAGCGACTTATAAGTAATCCTTTATCTAAATCCTAAGACCTAAATCTATTTCCCTTATATTTAATATCCTAAGGGGGTAGGTATCTTAAATCAAAGGTATTCTATAGGGTTATTTCCTCCTAAAATATCTTCTAAACTGCTAGCGGGATTACGTCTTAAATAACTCTTCTGGCTAGTTGCTCTAGGGAGGGGTCGCTAATAAGTATTAGTAAAGCGTCCTAGATAATATTAAAAAGAGAGAATAGTAAGCTAGGTTGCCTATCTATAATAATAAATTGCTAAAAGTCCATTACTAGTGGATTATATATTGAGCCTTTCTCTATACAAAGAGTATTTTTTATATTTTCTAATGTAACCTTAGTTGTCTACTTAGCGTTCTTAAGTTCCTCCTTTATCTTTGCTGAACGGCGCTGCCTAATAGGGGCATTGTCTTTGAACAAATAGACTGTAACATCGGCGTTAGTTCCTGTATAGACAATAAGTAATAGGCGGTTAGGTTGCTTTTATAACTTATTTAAAAGCTAATAGGTTAAAGGGTAATCTATAGCTATCTATCCTATTATATAGTTTTAGCACTAGACTTGCGAAACCAAACTATCCTTTAGGTTTGTGGAAGGTAGGAGGCTTTTATAATTAACCTTACTAGAAGGTATAAAACCAAGATATACTGTAGTAGTATATTTAAGTAGAAGGCTTTCCAGGTCGTACTAATATTTATTATATAATCCTATTATTAATAGCTTACAAATAGAGCTATAATCTTTAAAGCTTTTATAGATGGTTAGAAGAGTCTAAGGAGTGAGAAGCTTTGGGAGCTATTAATAAAGTATATCCTAGCACGGCTTAGTTATTTTAAAGCCTTCTATATTAGATGGAATAACGCCGCCTAGGATTCTTACATTTTTAAATTTAAGAGCAGCAAGCGTTTGTGCCTAAATGGCGACCCTAAGATATTAAAGAGCATGCGGACGCTATGCCTTCTTAAAGAAGTTAATATAAGTCTCTACCTGGCTAGCGTAGAGACCTTTTAAGAATTTATTAATACTTTCTGCTTTATTTGCCTGCTTAAGCACCTTAGGGTTATGTTTATTAAATACTATAATTCGAAACCAGCTACGTAGTATATTGGTACTACTATCCTTAAGCTTTAGGGGTCTTAGATCTAGACTAGTAGCACTATGCTTTAGTTAAGAGTTATTAAGGTTTAGTACGATTTTATAAAGCTAATAGATAGTGCTTGCGCAGAAGTCCGCGTAGAAATGCTTTAAAACTATAACGGTGCTATTATTAGGGATGTTTGTCTTTAAAAGGTCGGTTCTAGTAAGACTTAGCCCTAGGTATATATTAAAAAGGAAATACCTAATTGGGCTTTATTATACTTATGGCATAAAACTTACCTAGACTCTAGTTAGTAAAGGCCTATATATCTTGTTCTAGTTTTATAATCTACTAAATATAGTTGGCGATATTACCACTAGTCCTATAGAAGCGTATACCAATCTTCCTTCTTATATTAGTAGCTAAATGTAACTTATGCACTATATAGCTAGCGGAGTCAAAATTAAGGGGTCCTTTAATATTATTAGCTTTCTGCTAGGCTTACTTCCAGTTTATATTTAGAGACTTTATCTCCTTAAAATGGCGATTGCATTAGACTTAACCTTCTGTTAGAAGGACGGCATAGCAAGGCCGGTTGTTTTTAAGCGCATTATATCTTAGACCTTATATCTCTAAGGACAAAGGCGGCTCTAAGGACTAAAGTAATATTCTAGCTTGTTATTGGTTACTACGCCTACCTAAGCTTTAAGACGCATAAATGCGAAATTGTGGGCTTATAGTGAATAATTATAGAAAGCTAACGTCTAAGTTAATATTATAAGTACGCCTAAGGAAAATAGCTACACTATAAATGAAAATTTGGATAGCGGGCGCTGTTAGCTTCTAGGTTACTAGTATTGCGGTATAGCTGCACTAGTTGCTTGCTAGATAGGCTATTTCTACTTGAAATCCAAAGTATATCTATAGCTTTGCTTATTATGTCTATAGACAAAAATATTATACCTAGAAAATATAAAACGCTAAAATAAGCTCTGTAATATAAGACGTCCCTATATATCTGTTATAGCTTTATAAGAAATACAGTTGTAAAGGGTTAATGTCTATTCCACTGCTTAACAATAAGGGGGCTTAAAATCCGCTAATTAGCTTATTAAGCATTGTAAGTATTCTAATATATAGCACACCTACTTCCTATACTAAGTCTTAGGGTATATAAGAAGCACTAACTATATATCCAGGGTGTTATAGGTAGGGAGCGGCTTAGCGCATCTTTATTTTAGTATTTTTTAGTAAGGGGAAGTGTGCGAAAGGTAGTACTATATAAGAGGTAGTCTAAACTTCTAGTAATATAATTTCGGTTTACTATAGAGACTAGAGCATCTGCTAACTAAATTATTGGTAGGGATATAAATACTGTAAAGGTGTAAACTGTGTAACTCTAATTTTATATATAAAGCGTCTTCTATAAATAAATAATATATTATAATAACTTCAAGGTTGAACACTAAAAGGCAGCTTATTTGCATTATTTTCCGCTTATATTCCATAATTTCATTTCTAGCCTCTCCAACTCGTTTACCTCTAAAGTCTTATTCCGGCTTTTTTTAAGGCTCTTAATTTTTTATTTTAGTACGGTTTATATCCTAGCTAGAGTCTAAGAACTCTAATAAATTTGGCTTTAAACTTAAGAGCTTTAATCCAGCATTTTTAGCACATGCAGCTATTAGCGGGTTAGTGGTTTTGCAGATTTCTCCTAAGAGAGAGTTAGTTGGATTTAATAAGTTTTGTTAAGTAGTGTTAAGATAAAGTACATTTAGGCGGCTTTACTACGCTATTATTTTCTTCTATACTAGGACTATTATACCCCAAATTATTCTTACATTTAGTGGCTAATAAGACACTCTGTTTATATTAGTGGGTTAGTAAATAATAAAGCCATTTAGAAACCACTATTGACTTACCTACTTTGCTATATTAAAGGCATTATTTAAGCCTTTAGGCTTTGGGACAAATGGTATAGCCTAGCAATATTAGCAGTGCCCTATTAAAGAGTTAGAAATAAGGTATACCTTAGTTAAATATAACGTGCTATCCTTTACCTTTACCTTTAAATTACTTACTGTTAATTATATATCTTACTCTTCTTATATAATTTGTAGAAGAGCTAAATGCAGGCTTTGCTTAGCTCCGCCTAAAAAGCTAAGCCTTAAAGGCTAAGCCGATACACTAACTTAATAATATAGCTATTATAATATAAATATATTATAATACGACTACAGACGGGGCTTAATCCCCTCTCTATTTACGTTTAACTTAGCTATACCTCCACACAATGGTTATATTGAAGACAATAGTTTATATTACCCTATATATTCCAAGTATTCCAATACAGCGATATAGGCGCGGCCGGTAAGGCGGTTATTTATAGCCTTTACCCCCCTTAATAAATTAATAGCTAAAAAAACCTAGCCTAGGGCTAATATAACCTAGTTTAGGCTTTAAATTTAGCTATCTAGCAAATAAGAACTGATGTAATCTATAATTAGGATATAGCGTATATAGAGCCCTAAATTAAACCGTGGATTTCAATTATATATACTTCTTTATTGCGTATAGGCCTAATAAATATAATAACATCTTAAGGACTTATCCTCTTGCAGAAACCACCCCCTACTAGCGGTTACTGTATTATTTATCCACTAGCTTATATACCCTAACCCTCTTATAGGCACTAGTAGTAACTTCTAAACTTATAATACTAGCGCTGCTAGCTAACCTATAATAGAATATCCCTATGTTAAACTAGCTGCTTATATAGCTAGGGCCGCTTTATTTAAATATATATATCTAGTTCTTTGGCGCAATTCCTAGTAAGAAGGCATAGTATGCTATAGACCCCTAAAGTATAGAAAGGGTAATTAATGCTCCACTAGGCCTCCCTCGCGCATAAGTCTTCTTTTATTATAACTGTAGTCAATACAGCCTATAATATAAATATAAGCGTCTCCTACATTAATCCCCTTTTTAACCGGCCTTTACTCCTAGAATCCCTTTTATAACCTAGTATAGCGTATAAATACCCACCTGCACTTTACAAAAGGTTTTATAAGGAAATAGTTTTGCTAGTATCTAACGCATACTAGGAAAAGCATTATTGCAGTAATAGTTTAAGCCTCTTTTAGTTTGTATAGTTATAAAGGCTATAATAACGTTGCTTCTATAATCATGTATAATTATTTTAAAATCCGATAGTAGAAGCTATAGGCAAGAGACTTCTTAGGATTACTTAACTAAAAAGAGTAAAGGGGATCCCTTACTATTACTAGAACTATAATTATGCCGGTATTTCCCTTGCGCTAATATCTCCGCGCCTCTATTTTAGCCCATTTTAACGCCAAAATTTACTCTATACCTATGTCCTTAGTTATTTAGCGTAGCTATTAGTATGCGGTCAACACCTAAACTCTAATAACTAAGTAAAGGATAGAGTTTACCCAAGAGATAATATATAAGTTAGGTTAAGTTATAAAACCTTTTTACTACCCTCCTATTACTTATAGTATATAGGCAGACTATACCTTTATATATAATCCTATCTTTAAGGCCCTAACATTACTGTATTACTAATACACCTCGCGGCTGCGCTATAGTAGCCCCTACCCTACTAAACCGGAGAAGGGTTTATATAATGCGTGCCTATACTATACCCTAGAGGCGCAGCACCTAAGATAGACTATTGCATATAAGTGTTATATTAGGTGGCGTATATCTGCATCCTTTAACCTAGAATATCCACTGCCTTAAGGGAGAAGGTTATATAGCCTTTAGTTTAAATAACCTAAAGTAACTTTTATGGCTAAGGCTTACGAATTAGCTAAGCGGAACTATATATAAAGGTGCTACTATTATAGGGGAACGGAAGCTAGTATAAGGCCTTAAAGCCTCAGCGATTTAGGATATGCCTTATACAGCATAATAGATAGCAGTAGAAGTAGTTAATTAGATTATACTAGGAGCTCTAAAGACTCTACTATATAGGTAAACGGCACGAAGCGTTCTATCTAGGCTTAGAAACTACCCAAACTAGGTTTATCTTGCGTAATTAGATTAGGGGCTTAGTAATATAGAGCAAAAATCCTTATTTAAGAACGTCCCCTAAAACACTGCCCTATTTTTAAGCGGAAACCTATGTTATACAGGATAGTAAGGAGTGGTATTTAAACCCTAGCATTTGTACTTCTTAGATAAACTTATCTCCCTTCTTAGATAACCCTACCTTCTTTTAAACAAACCCACTATATATCTTAGTAATGAATTATTCCAACTTTAGATATCCTCTTAAGCATTTTTCTATCTCCAAAGCCACTTGTTTAAGGTTGGCATAGGTAAATTTTATACTTAATTCTGCCGGTTCTGTTCCTCTTGCGTTTGAAGATACCTTTATAAAATCTAAAGCCGATAAAACTTTAAGTAGAGAGACTTATATAATTCCTATAATATTTACTGCTAACAGCCTGGCGGCTATAGAGCTTATAAGCAACTCCCCTATATCCTACCCAAAGTATTTCTCAATTAGTAATGGGCAAGGCTTGGCTATAACCAATTCTCTTAACCCCAAACCTTTTATTAATAAAATTATGCTAGAGGACGTTTAAGCCTATAATACCTAATTTAAACAGACCTTCTGCTACTCTAGCTACTCCTCTAAAACGGTAAATACTTCTATAATAACGGCTTACTAAATAATAAAGGAGTTTAAAGGGCATATGCCTGCGGAAGACTCTAGCTCTAAAAACACGACTAAGCTATATACTTGCACTAATACTATAGAAGTTCACTCTAATAAAGGTAATATAGCGTATATTCTTCTATATTAGCCCTAATAAATGCTAACTAAAGTCTATAAAAGAGGAGTAGATAAATATAGAGAATTCTAAGTAGCTAGGTAAACTTGTCTAGTAGCAATACCCAGATTTAGAGCAAATCCTTAGGAACAACTATTAAGGTTTATTTAGATCTTCTAAAGGTATACTAAAATATAAGAAGATGCAAAAAGAGAATACTATATATATACTAACAATTATATAGACCACCTAATCCTTATTAAAGAGGACCTTGACGCTCCTATCCTTTTTGCAAAATCTCCTATATACTAGGAGTCTCCCACATGCTAAAAGTCTCCTAGGGAGGTAAAGAAAATTACTACTATAGATAGAGCTAGGCGGTTGCGATATGCTAATTAGCTTAACCTAGGAGCTTTAAGACCTAAGATATAGTTAGAATAGGAGAAAGTATAAGTAGGCTAAATTTAGATAGAAGAAATTTTCTATAAACTAGGATACTAAGTTTTACTAAAAAGCTTATAAAAGTTTAAAAAGACTTTAGGAGAAGGGTTAAAAACTATATACTCTTCTAAGGATTCTAGCCTTTGTGGATAGCAACTTGTAGAGCTCTAAAAGGGTATGCTATAGAGATTAACTAAAAGCAACGAAATAATTAGGAGGCCTGTTTGTAAGTATAGAAAGTTATTACATTGCCTAGCTAAGTATAAAAGTGTACTTTATTTATAAGAGATGTAGAACATATGAAGTTTAATTACCCTATATTCTTGCTAAAAAAGTGGCAATAGCTATTACAACGCAGTATTTAGGTAGCTTTTAGTTTTTTTGTATCCATCTAAATAACCTACTAAACTAAATTTACCGGTTATATAATAATACATGTGTGGTGTAAGTAGTCTCCATTAATAGCAAGCTAACCTAAGTTAATATTGTCGGCTAAGAGTCGATTTGTCAAACTTTAGGAGTCCTATTAGTCCTTCCTAACAAACTACAGGTACCTTGTCTTATTCTCTAGTGAGGAGGCTATAGCAATATAGCTATGCTTCTATCTTTAACTTCTTGCCAGCTTTATAGTCGTAATTTCTAGAACACCGTTAATACAAATCTTAAAACTACGCGTATGCTATAAGTAAAGCCTAGGAATCTAGCTCGACCTAACACTTACTAACTCTTTTTATTTGTTCGCGGCGTAGTAGGTTTATAATGGCCTTTTCCTATTCTAGGCAAAGTCGCGAGCCGAAACAAGGTGGCTTAAAGTCCTCTCTACAAAGAATAACGCCTTCTTTAAGTAATAGTCGAATAATAGCAATCTTAACTGGGTTATATATAGCTGCCTCTTATATAAAGCGGTCTAGTCATACTCTAGCGTCCCACAGTATATATATAATCTCTTTTTAGCCGTAAGAAATAGCTGCGTTTAGTAGGATGCGTCTATTAGCAGGATTGACTTCGGCCCTATACTTAAGTAATAGTTTAACAATTTCTGCGTTGCCTCTCCATAAAAGTTCTAAGAGTACGCTTTCGCCTTTTCTTAACGCGTTAATAAGCGCGCCCTATTCTAGTAGCAGGCTAACTATATCTATATAGCCTTCCTCTGCGGCTAACAGCAAGGGTTTAATAAGGTTGTTAATATTAATAAATGGAACAGCCTTCTAAGCGGTACCAGCCTACCTAAACTTTGCTGTCTAGTATATTGCGGAGCTGCTATCGCGTTTGTAAAGCTTATTATTTAATATGCTATAGAAGTAATGGCCTGTAATAATAAGAGCATTAACATTGCAAACGCGTTTAAGATACTCCGCTATTATAAGAATTAATTTAGTGGGTAGATAAAGTATAGACATTTCCAATAGTTAAGAGTGCTATTTAAGGAATGGCAGAAGTGGACTGGTTTTCCCCTCCTTTTAAGTCTTTATAGTGTTAAGCTAAAGTCCCTAGGCTACCTGCGGAACATTTAGTTGTTAGCGGTATTATATACTATTTTAGCCGACAATATCTAAAATCTTACAATAGTTAACAATACTATTATAAATAATTTCCTTTTAAGCAATAATTGTATACACGCTTACTTCAATAATACTATTTATTTATACCATATACTCTCTTATATGTGTAAGAGATAAAGATTAAAATTAGCACCTGGTAGAAGATAGAGGGTTAAGGTATTGGCGGATAAAAGCTACTGTTCTAAGCCATGGCTACTTTTCTTTTCCTTGCACTTTAGGTATACCTTATCCTCCTAACGGCATCTGTTATAAAAGCTGTGCTTCTAGCAATCTGCTATTACTACCGACTTCCCTAATAAATACCCTCCCTTATATACCACGCATTTTTTTATTATTTTTGGGTAATGCCCTAGAAATCTCTTTCCTTTAACATATTCTTTAAAAATCCTACCTGGCTATTAATATTCTAACTCTTCTTAATAGTCTTTAATCCTTTTTAGCATCTCTATCTTTTTCTCTAGTGCTAAACGCTTTAGTACCTGTTTTTATACTCTTTCTCCAATTAATATTATTATATATCCTACTCTTCACCACTTTATTTCTATAATACAATCTGCCGCATCTTAAGTATTAATATTCTTAAGGATATTTACAAGTAAATTATCCTTGCCGATTATTATAAACTTTTTAATAACTTTTCTATCTAAACTATAGCATATTACCCGGAGGTTCTACCTAGGCAATTTCTCTATTATCTCTACAGCCTTAATATATTTAAAAACTTTATTTATAAGATTAAAAAGGCTGGAACTTATTTTAACCATTAAAGATACTAAAATTTAGCTTAGTGTAAATTTTAGAGCAATAACTAAACTAAATCTTATAGATTTGAGTTTAGGAGGCGATCTAGTGACTAAGGGATCCTTATACGCGAGGGACTGGAATAGATGCAAAAGTAAAACAATAAAAACTACTTTCGTCTGCCCTAAGGAGCTTACTAGATAGATATAGAGGGCTATTAAGAGATTTAGGGTTAATAATATGTAAGAACAGAGCGATTTATACTTATACTAATTGGATATATAATAGCTGGTTAGCCTATATAGGTAACTATTAGTCCTATTTAGGTATAGTGCATTGGATTTAGACTGGAGGATTAGAGTGGATTTAGCGCCAGTCTAAATAGATTACTAAAAGAATATGCTTACTAAGAGTATGGAAGCTTGTTAACTTTAAACTTAACCTTTTAATAGCTAAGGGGGAATAAACGGATAGCTTTTAGGAATGAAAAGGTCCGCCCTTAGGAAAAATAGGCCTATAAGAAAGAACCTATCTATACAAAGGAGCCGGTTAAGGAGAAAAAGTTAGTAGCGTAGGGTTACTATAGTTTTGGGTACCCTATTGGATATTGTGGTTTTCTTATCTACTGCAACTTGCTTCCGGATAAGAGCCTCCTATATTTAAATATTGTCTTTATATATAAATTCGAATATAAATTGGATATAATCGTATACATAGTACTTTTTTTACTTAAAATATATAAAGCTCTATTTCTTACTAGCTTCTCTATTATAAAGTCTTAGCAGGTATCACTTGCTTAAATTGCGATCCTATTAAGCTAAAAGGACGGTATAATAAGGGCGTAATAGGCGAAGGCCGTGCTCAATTATCTAATAAGCTTTCCCCCTTACCAGCTATACCCTGCCTAGCCATAGTATAAGGCGACGTGGATCTGCTAAACACGGTAGGAGGAAGCCTTAGGCTTATAGTAAAGAAATAGATATAGGAGGCTCTTATTTAGAAGCGAGTTGCAGTATTTTAATATCCCTTAGATTTCTAAGGCAATATAATCCTGGAAATTTTCAAGATTTAGGTAACAGAAAGGTTTCTATTTCGTTAGATACCTTTTAGGGATAGCTATAGTTATTAGCGAAATCGGCCTCCGCCTTAGGGCGCTGTTAGAAGTTTTCCTACGCTCTTAACTAGGGTCCACTAAACCAAATTTAGTTAAGTATTATATGCCTAGCTATAGGCGCCTAAACCAGCCTTACTATTAGTAACGTATCCTTTTTAAGAGCTTTAATATGTCTAAGAATAGGATTAAACTTGTAACTTTTCGTCTTTAGCCATATATAGCTGCACCTTGCTTACAGCATAATATGATTCACTCCACTCCTAGATTATAATCCTATTCCTCTCTTACTGGCGTTGGGAATTAAATAATGGGCTTATATGCTCACTATAGAGCGGAGTAATAGCGTCTACAATTCTGCCTACTTAAAACCCCAGTAATATTAGATGGAAGAGTACCGTCTACGCTTACGCCTGCCAATTATATTATATATGCTATATTTTATCACAGTCTTACAAACTATAAATCACTAACGCTAGGAATAAATGTTACTCTAGTAATTATTCCGCCTATCCTCTAGACTCTGCCGTCTATAAATAGCTTAGATACCTGCGTTCTCTACTATATAATAACCTTTAAAGGATCTGCTCTGTTTATTAGTCTCGTAATAGAATTCTATAAACACTACCACTTCGTTATATTTGTGTAGTAGCTATTATACTTAAATAGACGGTTTAAGAGAATGGACTTCTATATATTATAAAGGTATTATAAAGGGATATTATGTTTATTATAGGAATAATAGGCACGGCTCCTTGGATGCTGGCGCCTATAAATAACTCTAGTTCCTATAACTATACAGCGCTAGTATATAACCCGGCCACTTAATTCTATGCCACTATTATTACTAATACTTAAATCGCCAACACTCTTATTTTTACTTAATTCAAACTAGCAGAATATTGTACTAACTAGATTCTACGCTCTATTATATAGTGTGGCAAGGCGTGGAACTAGTATAAAAGATATCTCTTTGTATCCTAAATATACTTTTTCTTCCTAGCTACTTGCAGGTTGTGTTTCTATTTATAATACTTAATCCTTAGGAAGCAAGATAGTTGTGTAACTAGACCTTTAAAAGCCTAATAAGCTAAAGGTATATAAAATTCTCCGCTTTCTGTCCTTTCTAATGTTAATACTTTTGGGTTATATATTTGTCTTCTCTTCTAAGTTTCCTTTTTAAAGCTATTTCCTATATATTAAGTGAAAGGTATAAGGCGGTGGACTAATATAAGAAGTGGTATAAAGCTAATGAGTTAAAGAGCATCAGAAAAGCTATTATTGGTTATTTAGTGCTCTGTCTAGGTATTAAAGAGGCAAAAACAAAGCCAAACTCTATTAGGCTAGTTTTGTTAAAATTTATAAGTTGCTCTATATAGGAGACTAAGCATCCTAATAAAATATCTATAGAAAATAGACCTTGAAATTATATATAAGGCCACTACCAGCTTTATTATTGGCTGCTATAAAGATAAGGATAATCTACTGTAACTAAGAGATCTATATAGATATTTATAAGGTTAGAACTAAGCTTCGTAGTGCTAGGCCGGGATAGGCTTGATTTAATAATTAAGATTTTAAACTCTTATTTAGTAGAAAGGGCAGGTGGATAGTATAAGAGTATATATATTTTAATCTTTGGTAGTTAAGGAATGCCAATTTTTAACCTTTTATAGTCTATTGTAAAGTCGGGTTCTTATATAGCTAGGATTTTACCCTACCCATAAGTAGATCTCTTAGTGGTTGCCTTAGTAAACATATCTTAATAAGTGGGGGTCTATTTTTTAAGGTTAGTGAATAGAGAAAGTATAAGTAGAGAAAGTGGGCTGTGGTTAGCGTTAGGACTAATAATAGTAATAAGCTTAACATTGTGGCGAATAAGCACCGCTGTATTTATTAATATTACTAGCCACAGACCCTTCTATTGGCTTTATGCGCTAAATAATAAGTAAAGGTGTTTAGTGTGGTGGGGTTACTAAGTTAACTTAAGAGCACCGGAATTCCCTAACTAGTTCTCACGACGCGATACAGCCTAACTTATGGCATAATATACCCCTATATCTATATTATAGACCCCTCTAAAAGAATATTAGTATATAACACCACCTTTACTCTCTAAATCTAATCTATAAAATTATAAGTAGTTTATAGGAAGCAGATATATTATCTGCAAAGTAAGTACGCTCCATATTACCTCTTCTCTAGTTTGCCTTCTTAATATATTATAACTGCCTTACTAATTGCAATATAGGTTTATGCCTAAGGAAAACTAAATAAAGTATAATAGTAATTACGTCCGGTCTACTCCGCGATAATTATTAAAAATATTGCCCCAAAGCCATTATCTCTGGCATTAGCTATTGCACTTAGCTAGCTTAATAAATGGTTATCTACTTTTCTGCAGCAATATTAACATACTCCTATGCCATGGTGATTCCCTCTATCGCTTATCCTAGTCTCTATATAGCAAGTTTTGTGCGTTTAACGACTTTATTGTTTTTATTAAGCTTCCACTTAATTATTCTAAGTTTATATTAAGTTTGTAGCTAAAAGTTCTAAAACTATAACTTAGTTCTTAACTGCTTATCTTATAGAGATGTAATAGCAATATTATCTCTAATAAGCTCTTCTTTAAGTATATAAATGTAGAAACATACCTAATAGTGACATATATTAGGTTCCCTTTACCCTAAGGCTAGTGTATAATATCTATTAGCTATAATTACTTCTTATCTAGCGTGCTATCTGCGCCTAAAAGCGTAGGCTGCTAGACTAAATCTAATAGTAGCTGTTTAAATTAAAGGAGGCATTGCTGGGGGTAATTACTGGCTAAGCTATTACTAAATATGAATACCTAACTAAAACATATTATATTAGTGCGGAAGAACTAATATACCAGTCTCTGGCTTTATAAGTAGTGCTTAATTGTCATTGCTTATTAGATTATAAGTAGTCTTAATAGACTCTAGCTCTTGTTAGCATTGGCATAAAGACGCTAAAAGGCATTGCTCCTACTATAAGGACTGTTTAATTAACTTAAGGACTTAAAACCAAGACTTGTTTAAACTCTTAGGGCCAAGACCAGAAGTATTTTAGAGTGGCTAGTGCCGGTAAGGTTATAGAGTGTCTTTACAAGAAAATAAAGAGGGATTTCCTTAAAGGATACTATACTTAATATAGGTCTAGTTAAAAAATATAGAGGCCTTTTATATCCTACTTCTCTCTACCGCTTAGCTAATAGGAGAGCTGATAGTAGGCTCCACTTTAACTGTGCCTTAAAAGTTAAGCCAATTTACTAACTTAGAGACACTAGCACAGTATTATAAATGCATTATAAATACAGCTATAATAGGAGCATAATCCTTCCTAATCCATACCCTACTTTGCTATACCTCTATAGGAGGGTTATATTAAATAGTAAGGGCTAATATCAACTCCTTTCTTCTAATCATTCCGAGACAGCAATATAGAGGCAGTTGGTTAAGCGTTGCTTCGCATAGCAATGCATATCTAGTTATATGGCTTTATTTAAGCCCTATTACGCGCCTTAACGCAACTTCCTGTCGCCTTAATAAATTAATAGCTAACGAGCCTAGCCCGAGGTTAAAATAAGGTAAATAAATAACTTAGCTTTTAGATAGCCCTAACAGTGTAGAGTTTAGAGGCATTTATATAAAGTTATAAACTAGAACCGGAAGCCAATAATAACCCCCTAATAACTCTTTATCTAGCAGAAATAGCATTATATAATCCACTCCTAACGCCCAGTTAATCTTATATATTAACCCCCCATCTATAGCAAAGGAGCTATTGGTGCCTATAGGGTAGTTTAATTAGCATTCTAGCTAAGCCCTTTATAAGCGCTCCGCCTTATATAGGCAGTAATTAACTCCTGTTAATCTGCCTTGTGTTAGGAGAGATCTTTTACTTAAGGCATTAAGCAGCTGGTACTTAGAGGTCCATAGGCTTATTCTATATCCCAATAACATCGACTACAATTTCTCCTTAAGTAGTATTCTGTAACCCTAAGTACCTATAAGCGCAGCGTCCCTAAATTGTCAGCTAGTAAGTAGGTGTTTATAGATAGAGAAACCAACTTTAGAGATAACAACGGCAATATAGAGGTATTAGCTGGTTGGGAAAGTGACTTAGAATAGGATGCAGAGACATTGTATAACGGAGAAAATGGTTTTAGCACTAAAGATTAAGAAATAGGGGCAGACAGCAATAGAGAGATATCGAGCAACGAGGCTATATAGGCGATGGTTAAATATAGTGGCCTTGACTTTATAGTCTTAAATCTGTAAGTAAAGGATAAAAATGTAAAGAAGAGTTCTAATAAAAGCTAGTAAAAGGGTTAAAACTTTACCCTCTCTTTGTTTAGCCTATTGCGAAACAAAACAATATTTTACTATTTCTACCAGAGTCTCTGCCTGCTTAACTTATAGCAAGCTATAAAGCATTCGCGATAATCTATACTTTCACTTAGATAAATTTATTTACCACCTTAAAAGCGATAATAGAAAGTAAATCTATGCTAACGACCTAGGATTTTTTGATTTTCTTATAGACCTAAAACACATGCCATACTAACAACTATTAGTCGTGTTTAATACTACGGTACTTATAGATTTATATCTTAAGGATATAAACATATTATTTTATAGTGTTTTCCTTTTGTTTAAATCATTTCTCTGCTATAGTATATAGCGGTTATTTATCTATTCTGGTGCGGTAGGGAGGGGTAGTTAGGTTACATAAGGGGGCTTAGACTTATAGCTATACTTATAGGGCTATTTATATAAGAACTTTTCCAAGTATATATAAGGGGGCTTTAAGTCGTTATAAAGTTTATAGGAGTCTTTATATGAAAACTTCTTTAATATTTCTAGATCTGGGACTTATATATTATAGTAGACTAGGAGCGAAATCTCCAAGCCTACTTTTATTCTCTTAGAGACAAATTTAAAGTAGCATTTAAGGGTGTACCTAACACTTTATCTGCTAGGGATATTGCTAAATACTTTAGGTATCTAGGGCGGGAGAGCAGCACCCATAGGATAGCTACGCGCTTACCTTAGGACATTTTATTTAACATTGCAAGAATGAGGATTACGTAAGGAACGCACTAAGCGTCTAAAGATAAAATGCAATATTATCCCGTTCTGTAACGTTTTCTTTCTACTATATTAAATTAGAGCTTAAAAATAGGTTAGTAGGTGGCGCTTTATAGCGATACTCTATAGGACATATATCCTCTTTAACTATATACTAAGTAACCATATACAATATCGGAAATATTGCTTTGGCTGCGTTATTACTTACGCTAATCTATTTATAAGTTAACGAACTCTAGTAGTAACGTGTTTCATCACCGAGTGTCCGACACCACCGAGTGTCCGACGTCAAAACGCACCAAAAATTGAGAAATTCATACCTTAATATCTTAACAACCACTTAATAATAAATTCCAATGATTTATAT
>Ga0307507_10000751_pt1 | contig 71615 bp, 75 predicted proteins | sample 7_EM_MG_FD_207223 | JGI IMG/M metagenome (GOLD analysis project Ga0307507, IMG submission 207223) | Populus trichocarpa ectomycorrhiza microbial communities from riparian zone in the Pacific Northwest, United States - 7_EM | ecosystem: Host-associated > Plants > Roots > Unclassified | place... | reverse complement strand
CGTCTACTCCTAAGCTTTAGAGTCCGTATCCAACTTTACTGTCAATGTCGGTGGAGTAGCTTTTTGCTCAGGCCTCTTCTGTTTCCTGACAGTGATAATTCCAGCACTGTCCATATCCCACCCTACGCCAAATTCCTTCTTCAATCCATCCCATTTAGTCCCCGTGACGCTCTCCAAGTAATTCGCATCCACGGTGAAGTAGCTCTTCCCCAGACACTTCAGCGTGTGATCCCTCATCCGTCGTTCCGCATCTTCCAACAGCCTGGCTTTATACAGATCCACCTTCCTCCGCGTAGCCCTGAAACTCCAGTAATTACCTTGGATCATCGCACTGACGGCCTGTAAGATCCTATAATCCGTCACCTGAAACTCCCTCTTAATCACGAATGCCTCACTATAAGCCTCCATCTTACTCGCAAGATGAAGCACAAGGTATCCCGCGAATTCCTGTCTCTCACTGGCTGATAACGGCACGTACGGGTGGATATTGTAGAGCAGATGCTGAATAGCGGGGTGGTACGAATCCGTCTGCTTCATGAGGATTGATATCCGGATCATGAACATGTAAGCCCTCGAGGAGAAAGCGTCGACTCGAGAAGAGCCCACAATCCCTTCTCGTAGCTTCCGCATCGAGAGGGTTATGCTGGCGAGTTCGGCATTATGAGAGTCGGCGTAGCGGGCATTCTTGCCCTGAGCTGCTATTGTATTCATTGAGGGGATTGCTGCTGCTAGCTTGATATCGAGGTCTGCGCTGCTGTCTGAAGAGCCGCAGAATTTGACGTACTTTTCGGCGATCTCGGTGTAGTATCTAATGGCATGTGAGCTGTCAGGATCCAAAGGTTGGATTGTTGAAGAGGTTAGTTCGTCGTGGAGGGTATAGCTAACTTTTCCTGGTTCTTTTTGTCCAGTAATCTTTTCCCGATGTCTCAGTTAGTGCTTGGCCGGATTGGTCAGGGGGAGCTATACCTAGTATCTCCTGCTCAATAATTAGCTCCGTGCCCCCCCAGTTCCTCGATAAGCGGGTGTCGAGAAGCTTGAAAACAAACCTTTGCTAACGAATCCATACTCATCGGCAGCTGGCTTCAACCGAGAAGCTCTCCAAGAAGCTGTCCTGGTGTTAGAGCCCTCCATGTCCCCAATTATCCCTCCAGAATTCGACCCCCTATTACCATCACCGCTACTTCCTACTCTCCCCCCTCCTCCTCCTCCTCCTCCTCCTCCACCTCCCCTTCTCCCGCCCTTGACAGAATACTTCTCTGTGGCAGACATCTAGGGTCCAACTAGAAATATCTCCGTCGTTAACAATAATAGTGGTGATAATACAAAGAGGCCCAAATAGGTTCGTTACGGTGAAGTTAGTATGATACTAGCCACAGTGTGGGGTGGACGGTACCGGAAACCAAGAAAAGATCGTCGTCAAAGGGAAGAAAGGAGGGCAATTCCCCCACACGCGCTTTGTGATAGGGGCTCGGTAAGTTATCGTTGAGCCTCAACTCAGCCTAATTTAACCGATCTTGGGTTGTGCTCAACGTTGAAAAAATTCCTAGGAGTTCCCAACAAAACATGTGATCCCGAACCATTACTATACAGCTTTTCTTGAAAAAATATATACAGTATACATTTCCTCTTCTGCGGGTCCCCCCTTTAGAATCAGTTGGGCTTTTTTGTTTTCTTCGGAATTGGTTAGTTGTGAACATGGCTGTCAAGAATCGGAATAGACAGCGCGGTGCTGGTGGTTCGGCCGGGAAGATGGTCATTGAGGTCCGTACCTCTTGATGCAATTAGAATTGGGGTTGCTAACGAGATACGATACACAGGCAGCGAAGAATGCGGAGAAGAAGGTTGAAGAGGCTCTTACTGTCCTTCTCCATGAATTGCGTCAGTACCCTTTCCTCCTTGCGATTATTATAGTAATTGACAATTAGTACAGCATCATGGATGCAGTCAGTATCCATTCTCCCATATCTATCACTTCCACTGGGGATCACGGCATAGGCCTAACACGTGATATACTTCAGAGACAACCACCTCATAGTCTCCGGCTACAGACCTCAATCCTTCTCGTTCTACAAGAGCTTTCATTCCCTAACATACCTTCATAACGAAACCGGTTCCCCCCAACCCCAATATGCCCCAAGTAAACCCCGGTGGCTAACAAACCCCCCAAAGTAAACATCTACACCCACCTCCTCCCCGCCCTCCTATTCCTCCTATTTGGAACCTATGCCCTTCAAGTACACATCCTCCCCCGCTACCCAACAAGCACAGTCCCTGACCTCCTCTCCTTCACCTGCTTCTTCGCGAGCGCAGGCATATGCCTGGGGATGTCAGCAACCTACCACACGATAAAAAATCACAGTCCGGTGATCGCAACAATAGGCAACAAGCTCGACTACCAGGGCATCATAATCCTAATAATGGGCTCCTTCATCCCGAGCGTGCACTACGCCTTCTACTGCCACCGGCGCCTCGCATACGCCTACTGGAGCATGATCTCACTCCTGGGCGCCGGGTGCGCTACCGTTTCGGTCATGCCGGCCTTCCGCACGCCGGCATGGAGGCCCTTCCGCGCCGGCCTGTTCGTCGGAATGGGCCTCTCCAGCGTGCTGCCGGTCCTCCACGGCGTGTTGATTTATGGCGGTCGTGGGATGGATGAGAGGATGGGAATGAGGTGGGTGATCATGGAGGGGCTGCTGTATATTGCCGGTGCCGGAATATACGCTGCTAGGGTTCCGGAGAGGTTCGCGCCTGGAAGATTTGATTTGCTCGGGGCTTCGCATCAGGTTTTCCATTGCCTGGTTGTGGCGGCGGCGGGGTCGCATTTGGTTGGGTTGGTGAAGGTGCGTTCTCTTTTCTTTTCTTTTTCTTTTTTTTTTCCCCCTCTCCATTCCTTTTTATTTTATTTGAGCAAGTAAATAAGGCTAGCTGTTTCGTTATGCTAATGCGCTTTTCACACGGTGCTTCTAGGGATTCGATTATCTGCATGGTAGAGGTGCGCAAGTATGTGGTTAGAATTATCCTAGATGGCATTTGGAGGAAAGAAAGAGGGAAAAAAAACGCAGGGCTGGCGGGAGATTTACTTTTTTCTAGGGCGATTATCATGCTACCGTAGCGCTGTTTTTAGATAGTACAAGTAACTGGGGTTAAAAGTGCGCGTGAGTTGCTTTCCAAGTACGAGTACCGTATGATACGATACAGGCGACAGGCTGCGGGTTTCAAATAATATCGCGTTATCCACTTCGTAAGATTATTCGTGTAAAAGACAACTGCGGAACCCGTAGAAGTATTTTGCACTGCACATGCAGCGTCTCGCAGCCTACTTTATGCCAGCACAAACTGCAATTGCGTAGAAATAGGCAGAAAGGGAGGGGAGGGAAAGAAGCCGCAACTACTGTCATTTCCACCAGCCTACTGATATCACTTTGGATTTGTTAAGTCTAACCTACAATAAAAACGCATACCATATCTCATCCATCACAACAACCACAACACGAACTCTCCAGCATGAAAACCCTTTTTTATCCCAACTACCCCCCGAAGAGAATCACAAACATGAAAACTATCCCCCCTTCCTCCCAGTATTCTACTTTGGGTCCAAAACTACACCAGCAAAGTCCCTAGATGCAATGTAGTCCAGAGTTCTCTCAAAGTGCTTTCTCGGTGTCTCAGTGGTGGAGCTGTCATTAGAGCTGAGGTTGGATTGAATCAGTTCTATAAGCCCATTGAGATACTTGACCGTAACCTAGAAGATCCACGTCAGATTTCACACTTCAGATAAGAAAAAGAAAAAAAAGAAAAACAAATCCAAGACATTCAAAATGTGAGCAGAGTGTGTGGGGGATCTTACAGCCTCATTTTGACGATCAAAATAGTATACGTATCTATTCAAAATCTCCACGAAAAGCTCCACGCTGACTGCGGTGTCCATGCATGCATCCGCTACCCTTAGCGCACGTTGAAGGCATTCAAGGACCCTCTTTCCGTCCCTATACAGCGGTGACTTTTCATCCTCACTTCTGGCGGGTATTTCGACAGCCCACCAAAGATGTGATACCAAGTAGACCGCACGACACTGATCCGGCTTCTTGAGAAGCTTGCTACCATACTGCGCACATTTAGTGATCAGAGTGTCGTAGTTTTCTTTGGAGAAGTTCCGAGTCGAATGTAACGCATTAGCGATGACACAAACAGCCTGGAACTGGGCCCGGGAATCCGAGATCGCTTCTTCGTACACGGTAAAAGCCTGTGCAAAAAATTCATATGCGACTTCTTCAAATTCCGTTTGATCTGATACTTGGCCACAGAAAAGGAAAAGCCGAAGACATAAATCCGGTACACCGACCCGAGAATATATCGAGGTAACGGTCTGGTGCAAAAATTTATAGAGAGCTGTGCTCATGGTTTGCCATTCATTGTCGTAATGCTCGCGGAGCTTGTAACGCCGGGCGAGTTTGATTCCGGAGGTAATTAGAGCTGGGGTTGTATATCTGATCCTATCGCCACCCTCGTTGAACGCTTTCCGAGCTGTTTGCAGGAGCTACGACTCGAATTATCAGCAACGCTAAAGACCCGTCATTAAAAGTTTGCCCTACCTTGAATTGGGTATCATTATTGTCGCTACATAATAGGTGTACTATCCTTGCCAATCGACCTTGTTCCTCAACTGTCTCGTCTGTCTCAATATCCCTACCTTTCCTAGGTGCTTGTGCTCCAGGATATCCTGCCTGCTGTTGCGCTCCTTCTCGAATCAATACACGCAGCAACTCGAATACACCCTCGGCGTGCTCTGGGGTGGAGATCTTGGTTTGGTTCTTCAAAATGTTCTGTGCAACAACTCCTGCTACAGATCTGCGGGTTGGGTATGATTGTGTGTGCAAAAGGGGGAGGTAGCTCGGCAAAGCAAGCACAGTGAAAAGGGATGCGTATGATTTGACAGGTGCAAGCATGAGGTTTAGTATATGCTGTTGACACTGTGGAGAGTGCAAATCTGCGCTGTTGGCCATTTCCGATACCTTTTTGTGGGTATACCTAGTGTGTGATATTAGCATCGGTAGATTGTTGATGATATCATTTGACGTACGAAAGGATTTGGTCGACATATTCTGAGCACAGTTAGCATTTTACTCACATGGCAGCCAGGAAAGGGTTGAGATACCTAATCGGTCTGGATAAATATTCAATGCCAGATTGGCTAGCGATACCAAGAGGGCGATTATGTCCTGAATTGGAAGATTTTGGGCCTTCGAAGAAACGTAGAAATCAGCCGACGATCCTGAAGTGTGTCCAAAATCCCTCGTGTGTGCTCTTACATTGACCAGATTCAACACCTGTTTGAAGAAAATCTCGTACAGCTTTACATCCTCCGGAATACCTCTTGGGGGCTTCTCTGTAGACTCCGCAGAGGGCCCATCCACCGTTTTCGAGTCCTTGTCCGCATCCCCATCCTTGTCCCCACCCTTATCTATATCCTCAACAGGAGCCTCCGCGGGTTTCGTACTATCTGTTGGGAGACTTGTTGTATCGTCGCCGTCTTTGAATCCTTCATCCTCCACTTCTTTGAAGCCCTCATTTCCGTTAGCTTCCATGATTGGTGGCTTTTTGTCTGTAATGGCTGGATCCGCTGGTTTGTTTTCCTCCGCATTATTGGCTTCCTGGAGTCTTAACTTCTTCAGCAAACCTTGCACAGCTTCCTCTTCTTTTCTTAATTTCTCCTCGGGGGACTCGGACTCGGCCTCACGAGCAGCATAGGCTGAGAGCCGATCCATAATGCCAATCACTATAGCCTTGACATTTACATTTGGGTTAAGTCTGGCGGTGGCGGAAAGAAATTGATCAAGGGTGTGAAGATGAAATTCATCCGGGAAAACCTGCGTTATTACTATGGATTATTAGCATCGCGAGCTCTCTTTGAGAGGAAAAAATTATGCCCGAAGCTACCTTCAAGAAGATACTCTTGTGCCAATACATCACGACATTGGACTACCTGTTCCAATAAGGGGGCCAGGATAATGTTCTTGTATGTCTCAAGGTCGACAAGTTGACTCAATCTAACCAAGTTGCTCCCCACCAGCAATTGAAGCTCTTTCCTCTCCTGTGTTCTCTTCTCACGTTCCCGTGAGTGACCCTGATGCTGCAATCGGACCCATAGTTTGTTCATCTCGATGAAGTTGGTAATTATGAAGGAGATCGAATCTTGGAAGTTACCCTCGGGGCTACCATCGTTAGTTTCTTTGTAATACCGTCAGCGGAGGAGACCAAACCCTTCACTGTTCCCGGTGGGTAGGTAATCTCGCGATTGACCAGACAGGTAATATCTCAAAAACAGCCCTCTACAAAATATGTTAACATACACCATCCCCACAGCAAGCAGACCCGTACCTGATAGGGTGTTGAACCCCACGGCTCATCTCCATCATATCTTTCATGATCTCCTTGACCGGTGCATCCTCAATAGACATGTACACACTATGAAGTGTTAGAACTCATCCGCCAGAAGCTAGGATGCGAAATACTAACGTCCCGACCGTGATCATAAGATACAATCGTGGAACAATGTTTCCTAGAGTTTGACATAAATGAGCCGAGAGCCTCAAACTTTTCCAGCCATCACTAACCTGCATACTGCACCAGCTCATACAAATCTGCCAGATGATTCACCGGGTGACTCTCCCTTAAATAGAGAGAAAGATGTCTCAAAGCATCAAAGACAGCCATGTAAAGCTCGTAATATTGCTTAGGTCCCAACGAGCTCGTTCGAAGTTCCGACACCAGAGTAGAGCTATGCCAATCCCGCCGTTAGCCTCCCCTCTCCCCCTCCGAGGAAAATTCACCCTTTCAATCGCACACACCTGCACTTCAGAGCATCCATCAGCTTCCCAGGCGTCTCCAAGCATTTTCGCATCAAAGCCGTCTGTTGCCGGACAATCGTGAGGGCATCTTGGAGGAGGATCTGCTGATCTTCCATGGTTTCGCACGGATTTCCGACAGGCGGGAATCAAGGAGCGGAGTCAAATTTTGTCCTAATGCCGTAGTATATCAGGGGCGGTAATTCAGATATGAGCGTGGACAGTAGACGAGCAATGTTAACGTGATGAGTGGTGGTGGTGGAGATGGAAGGGGGCTCTTTGGAAAACAGCTAGCCCCATGAAAATGGAGCGATGACGCTTTGACGGATCGGTAACAACCAACGACTTCACCAGATCTCACTCCATAATTCAATTTGGGCAGCAAAAATCTTTACACACAGGGTAGAGCCCCTAAATTAACAGACCCACAAAGTTAAATATCCGTATTTCCATCAGAGAATTAGTATCCCTTCAACTTCTAAACCCGAAACTTTCCAGACACCCTTAGGAATGTGAATAGTTGCCTTTGATCAACAGAATGTGTGCGCAACGCCCTTGGCGGTCACGATCCCTGGTTGAGCACCCGCCCTCGAAGATCCGAGGATCCAGTAGCAGCTCCCCGCATAAGTCAGTATAAGACGTACAGCACACATGCCAATTATACAACACTCTCTCCTCCTCCAAGCCAAATAACGGCAGTGAAATATGCATAGGTTTGAAGACCGCGCAGAACATCCGTCAATATGTCATCACGTGGGCTGCAGGAACTGCTCCCCCGAACCCTAACCCAACCCAGATAATGAGATTGAGAGATACCGCGCCGGTATCTTGCCGTTTGTGGGGGTGAAATCGCAATTGCGGCATCGATTTTGGCATAACAACTGCCTTTATTACATGCTCTTGCATTTTTGTTGATAACACCCCGGGGAGCACCGGTACTGTGTCTTGCAGAGGCTACATATCGGTGGCTCGCTTGTTGTGCAGTACCGGTAGATAGGTACAAGTTACCGTAATGGTATTCGTCAACGGTACGTTATAGTATTTACACGGGATGGCTTATCGTAGCCATCTGGAACACGCTTCAAAATTTCGGCCTACCATCTCGCTGTATCCAAAGACTGCTGTTGAAGTCCTACAAATAATCATCACCTCCGTAGATTGGAAAACCATAGGTCCAATCGATTCGGGTGAAAATATCATGTCAATTGTTAGTGGCGGGTATCTAGAAATTTGGATATCCACGCCTAAGGGAAGCTGCCATTGGGTGTAGGTTGAGAATTTTGCTTCTAAACAACTCCCCCGTTATTATTTTCCCCTGGTCTATCTTGAATCTGCTTCGTATGAATGAATAAACAACACCTCTCGGACTCTATGATGTAACTCAAATACCGGTGGGATATGCGGATGCTCGGACTGACAGCGGCATTCCCGGATCGGCGACTAACGAATGCTGTGTCGCAGGCCACCATGATAGGCTACCAACAAACTTTGATTGTCACTGGCACAACATTGTACACTCCAAACCTAAGCAAGCAGCTAAAGGATGGGGGAATGTGATAAGATATATATTTCTAGCCCTAGGCGCCGCTTTCGTAATATCTGTCAAAGCCGACGACAAATCACTGGATGCCTAAATCCTGGGTGCTCTATCGTATGACCCTGGTTAGAACTGGGTTCGTGCGGGGGTGCGTCTGCTGCCGTGCTGTGAGCCGTGGCATATCATATCTGATCAAACCAGCACATCCCGCGGGTTTTGAGGAACAGATGTTTACATCCTCAGGTCGAAAACAAGGTGCTCTTCTGCCCATATTTTTTGCCCGTATCTTTCTTCCTATCGGAGGCCAGAATTGTTGTGGCTTTTGCTTCCACTGGCGAGTGATTGGGTATGATCCTTCATGGCGTGCTATCGAAGTTCTGTCCTCTTCGCGTGATGCGGGGTTCGAGTTTAAGCATCCGGTTGGGAGCCCGGATTCCCCTCTTTTTAAGTATTTCTTCATCATAAGGCTTGCGAAATCACCCCAGCTTCTTGACAAGGCCGAAAAAAAAAAAGTCGATTCGCGGTTAAAGATAATATCCGTATGCAAATCGATTCCGTGAAGAATCAGTGAACCTGCCGGCATATAGAGACATATTTTGTAAATCGAGAGATGATTCCCATAGGGCTGTGCATGGGTCTTTTGTGTGATATGATATCTTCCCACGGTGATTTTCCAAAGACCACAGTTGCATAGGCAGACAAGCGACGATATTTATAGTCGTAAAAGCAATCAGGCCGCGGTAGGGTGAGTCGGTTGTAATACGGTGTTTGGAGGAGTTTGCTGCGCAAATTCAAGCACTACGGTGCTAATGACCTTTTCAGCAAAGATTCTCTAAAAAGGTATTTAATGGAGACCTCTCGAAAGGTAGATGAGACCTTTTCTGCTAGACCTGCAGACTTAGATGATGTCTCGATTAGAGGGATTACTTCTGATTGGATATGGAAGCGATGTTTTTTTTTTGTCCTTTTTCCTTCCCTCTGCCTTTCGTCCATAATACACTTTTTCTTTCGGGTGAGCGATTATTGACCGCAAGCAAATGTTGAAGGGGTGGACCGACCTCAGCTATTCAGTATTGGTCCCAGTGTTTTAGGAAGTGAATTTTTTCTCAGGCCCCCCTTGGCGCCTGGGATCCTAGCAGGCATCATATCATATCATCTAGCTTGTAGTCTTGGGCTTGGGCATGCATTTCGCTTGCATCACGCATAGACCGGCAGTGCTCGAGTACCGGTACCAGCACTCGAGTGTCAGGAAAATCCCCCAGATTCGTCAATTGTCCTTGTAATTCCTAAACAAAAAAAAGCCGTCTCCCCTTTCAGCCACCTCTATTGCATGATGTCCTCCTCCCCCTTACTGCCTTTTGTTGTTGCCCTGCGATATTTGAGGGTGACGGACTCTGGTGCCGCCGCCGCCCTCTTTTGCTTTTGTTATGGCAGCATGATATTCCTAGTGTTTGCTTTATTTTTCTTCTTCCACATTTGGTCGTAGGTTATGGGGCAAAATGTTACCCTCAACATTTTGCTGTGTGTCCTTTCCCTCCCTTGCCCTCCCCCCTTCCCTTCCCTTCCCTTCTTTCCCTCCCCCACAGCCAACCTCCCACCTTGCAACGCTGCTGTTGTTGCACCACCGGTTATCTCGTAACTGACTGCAGCTGCTCGCTCGCCTCGCTTTCGCCTCACCCCTCCTTCACTCTCTCTTTCCTCCTTTCCCTTCTTCTCTCATCGTGCAGCTGCCCTTGTCGCATAAGACCTGATAATCCAAGGAGTTCCCCCCCGAGATCTCCACAATATATCATACAAGGCGTTCGCGCGTGAATTACTGTTCAACAAACACAAACGAGGGAGTCAAGTTTTTTCGTTGGCAGCTACCGTATATAGTCTCGTCAGCCTCGTTGTTTCTTCCCCTCGCCCTCTCCCCTTCCCGCGTTCCACATCCACATCCACATCGCTCCCCCCATCCATTCCATCCATTCTCCACCCGCAACCCTTCATCCATCAGCTCTGTTCACTTATCCAACCCACCAGTAACTGATCTGTCAATCAGTGTAAAACCCTCCACCCTTTGTATGCAACTAATCTCATCCAAATACTGGCAAAGATTTTCCATCCGCTGACTCTTTCTGCTACTCGCTAATATAGACTTTTTGATCCAACATGGCCGAGTATTCGGGAACACGCTTGTACTTGGGCAATCTTCATAAGGACGGTTTGTCACCTTATTTTATTTTATTCACACTCACTTCCCCCCGCATTTTCGCCTTAGCGGCCTGTGAAACTGGATTTCTCCTTGATGACGACAGCGGTAATGATGGTGGAGGCTCGAGCTTTCATCAGTCTTTTTTTTCTATCCATCTTTGTACTGACCTTTCTACAGCCCGCAAGCAGGAAGTTGAAGATTTTTTTAAGGAACACGGTAGTGGGACCATTGTTGAAGTTAAACTTATGAATGGATTCGGTTTTATCCAATATGACAGCGAAGCGGATGCAAAAGACGTGGTGCCTGGTATGTAGACCTCATAGCGATTACATTGATTAATATCTACTGATGTCGTTGACCTGCCATTTCTTCTATAGCCTATCATGGCAGGGAATTCAAAGGTCAACCTTTGACTGTTCAATTCGCTCGCGGCAGTCGTCACAACCCTCGTCACCACGATTTTCCGGGCGGCGCGGATCGCACTTTTCCTCGTCCTAGACGCACTGCGTTTAGAATGAATATTACTGGACTTAATCCCGATACCAGCTGGCAGGTGGGCACACAATTACTCCTCGTTTCTACTGCAACTTAGGCTATCGTGAATCCCACATTGGAATGCCCCAAGCCTAATATGCATCCACTTCTGTCTTTTGAATATATCCCTTATCCCTGACCAGGTCCTGGCCATGGTTTATCCCTAGTCCGGAGGAATGCCTCTTTCCCCATGTTGTGCTGGTTGGCCCCTTCTGTGGAGTTGGTCCTGTCGCGAGAAATTCCTATTGTCATGGCTTGGGCATTCAGCACTATTTTGTACTCCCAGTTCCAGGATTTGTGCCTATACCCATGGTTATACTGCCGGGACATTTTCCAAGGATTTTTGTATCCGTGCGCGTCTGCTTTTTCTGGAGGAGCCACAAGTCTGCGAGTGGTCTTTATTCGAATTCAACTCATACGAGGTTTTTTCTGCTACCTAGGATCTGAAGGACTTTGCGCGCAAGTCCGGTTCCGACGTCGTTTTCTCCGAAGTGAGCCGCGAACGTGATGGCCGAGGGTGAGCTAACATACATATCTGGTCTCTGAATGTTAGGCATCTGGCTAATTGCAGTGTAGCATGGTTGAATTCGAAACCTACGATGATCTGAAGCGCGCGGTTTCTTCTTTGGATCGTACAGAGTTTAAGGGAGCCCAGGTGACCTGTACCGCCGATGTAGTGCCGGTATCACAAATTCACCAACCTTTTCTGATTTTCAAGTGCTCATTAATTCTCCAGGAACATGACGTCCCTCGCGGACACGGCCCCGGGCGTCGTTCTGTTTCCCCGAGAGGTTATGGGGGTCGTCGTTATTCCCCCAATCCTTCCAGGGGTTACCATTCACCACCTCGTCATAGCCGTCGTTACGAATCCCCTTCTAGGGGCTATCGCGAGCGCTCTCCTCCTCGTGGTGGACGTGAGCCCTACTACGGCAGTGGCGGTGGAGGTCGTGATAGATCTCCTCCGAGACGCCCTCCTCCCCCAGCCGATGACTACCCCCCTCCCCGCAGCGGTGGATATGGTGGGCGTGGCGGTGGCGACGACTACCCTCCTTCGAGAAACGGCGCTGGATACGACGATGATTACAGAGGCACGAATGGGTCTAGCAGGAGGCATTACGATGAATCCCATAGAGGACGTCCGGTGAGTCCTCCTTACAGAGGCAGGAGTCCTCCACCAAGAGGGCCACCACCACGCGGGTACGATGATTATGATCGTCGTCGTTATTGAAATTTTTTTGAAGAAGATTGTTGGAGGTTGGTATTTTGCGGATTTTTTTGTGGCTAATGCTCTGTGCGCGATGGCTTCATTCAACCATAAAGAATAATTAGTCCTTAGCTGACTCGAAGGCAACAAAAAAAATCGCTAAGACGCACACCCCAACACCCATGGCTGCTTCATAAATGAGATGGTACAGTTTCAAGGAAAAAGGTTCACGATTGTTTTTCTAAATAGTAGGGACCGGGCAAATAGGGTTGGCAATAAAGAGAGTTGGAATGTCTGTTGTCTTCTGTTTTTTTTTTGTTTTTTTACTCTTTTCACTATTTTCCTTCGCAACCAAGTTTTGATTCTTTTTTTCTCTACCTAAAAACTTTTTCGCTTTACTTTACGGCCTGGTCTTAGCTTTTTCACGGGGGTTTTCCTTTTGATCTCTTGCTCCGCGCTTTTTTCTATTGTGTATGTTTTGTAGGGAAAGTAAATGAAGTTAAGTTCTTGCGACGAATATGCTGGGAGGAAGAGATGGAGGTTGTCCATCAAGACAATTATGATAACAAAGGACATCTTTGGTATACAAGAGGCGGGGGATGATAATACTTGCTGGGTGGGTGGTGCCAACCATCAAATGTCACTCGAAGCCAAGGCCAGATCCGCCGGTTCGGGAGAGACTTGGCCGGGTTCCACGTGAGAGGGATGGCCGGCTGGCTGGGTAGGTAGGTGACCGAGGATTTTTGCTATTTGTCATTTCTAGGGGTTGGAGCCACGAGGGATCGGAAAGTGAGTGAAGTGGGAATTCCTTGCCAGCCATCTTGGATCTGTGGGGCGAGGGATGAGGGGGTGTCGCGGGGGGTATTGGGGTGACCTGTCGGGGGTTCTGATGCTTAAGTAAGTAAGAGGGTGGGTATCTGATGTCCCACGGTGCCGTAGTTGGGCATAATTGTCTACCTCTACGAGAAGTTGGTTGTCCCTTTTTTTTACCCTCCTCCGAAATGTACACTGCGGGCACTGCTATATTGTGAAAAAACTAGGGATAAAGAATGCACCCGTAACCTTTGCCACGCCCTAACTCTACACAATACCGGTGTCAACTGGTAAGTTAAGCTGCAAAGATCCTTCCACCCTGGAATTTCCGAAGGCTAGAGTGATAGTCCATGACGCGGAACGAGGTCTATCAGATCTGGGGGTTTCCCCCCCCCTCTTAGTTATGCTAGTGAGATTGGTAGAATTGCCTCGTGTTTGCATGGGGATGTGGGAGAAGCCGGTTGAAACAAAACAAATCGGCTTGGGATAGGGTAGGTGGGTGTGGGGGGGGGGGGTAATCAGAGAGGGGTTTTTGGACGGAAGGTAGTCCGGGGTTACTATGGAGCTTGAGGAAGAAGTAGGGGAAGGAGTAGGTAGCGGTTATGCCCCGCCCGTAGATTTCAAGCGCTGCGTTGCGGAAGATGGAATGCGGTGGTGGTGGTGGTGGTGGGGGGGGAGGGGGGAAAGTGGTCTTGTGCTGTCCTGCCGGTAGAAGGGAGGAGGAACCGTGGATAGATGGAAAGAGATGGCGTATTCCTAGGATTTAGTGGTTCTCATTGGGAGTGGGAATATAGCGTGGCATGCTCTGCCATGCTGTTTTCGAAATACAGATGGACTTGTGTTGGGTAAGATGGACCGATCTACAAGGTTATTTGGTGACATCTAACTTGGTGATTTCACATCTTGCATTTGTATGAAGGCTTGGGCCGCACACCTTCCCTTTCTCCTTCTAGCTCTAAGTTGTTTAGTGGCTGACTACTTCATTTATCTTACTATACCGATGCTCCGGTAACTAATTGATTTTGCACTCGAGTAGGTATAGCCACACGGCAAATGCCCCCACGGGACGGAATTTCTCTTTGTCCGTGGAAGGCCTCCCCCCCTCCTCCCTTCCCCGTGCACACTCGGAACTCTAATTGTGTGATATATCCCCCTCACTATCCTCATCACAGCCATTGCAGTGTTTGTCAGGGAGAAACTCCGTTTCACGGGGAATTTGGATGGGTGGGTGTTATGCTCACGACTTCTGGGTGGGATATACAATTCGAGTTGGTATACCGGTGGTCCCTGTGAAAGAGGGGAGGGGGAACGATAACGATAACGATACCTCACTCGAGTAGAAGGAGAAGCCTTGGAAGTGTAGCGGCAACTCTGGGGAACTATAGACTAACTGCCTTACCTTACCTTACCTTACCCACCATCTGTTTGTATATATGCATGCACCCCAAACTCCACAGTCAGCACCTAGCACCCAACCTCATGCCCAGAGTACAAATGCCATACTGCCAATAGACCAGCGACTTTCCCCTTCCCTCTGCACATCGTATCCCGTTTCCTCCGCCGTATAGCAGGGAAAACTCCCTACGCACTTTAGCAAACGCAGGTATGATATCTGGGGTATCAATTAAGCATTTCAGATACACAGTAGAACTAAAAAGAAAAAAAGAAAAAGAAAAAAAAAGGAAAAAACGTAGTGACAATAAACTCACCGAACCCCAATTCGTAGAAACAACCCCCGCATACTTGAGATAAAGCGGACTAAGTATGAACCGAACGGACTAGATTGGCCCAGACGGGCCGAAGGAGATATACAACCGTAGGGCTGAACACTACCGTACTTCGAAACTAACTTACGGTATTATACACCATGCGAGCGAGCGAGCGATTCTCATCTAAGACTAAGTACGAAAGGGCATTAACCTAAGTCACGCAATTGTGCACGATAGTGAAGGGTTTTTTTCTTCTTTTTTTTCTTTTTCTTTTTTCTAGGTCTGGCTAACTAACTGGCTATTATAGCTAGCTTGGATATGGCTAACTTAAGTAAGGTATTATACGCATCCGAGCCCAACCAAGTTGGATAAACTATAACTATACAATACAGTATTATACCTGACAAAGATGGTATAGAATTCCCGTCTGATATGATATGATATGATATGATAAGAAGTGTTTAACTTTCAGCTCGTTGCTTAATAATACTGCATTGACTTGAGTGCTCTCCTTGGACGACCGGCCAACTCGATCAGACTACCGGTAGGAAGTTGCTTGTGCGGAATACCCGATACTGGTAGGTTAATGCTAAAACCGCAGAAATCACATGACATGACGATATTATACTATATCGTACGTTATGTACTGTATCATACGGTAACTCGTACGAGGGATTAGGAAAAAGGATGGAAAGGATGGAAGGAAGGAAGGAAGGAAGAATTGGTCATTGCACCGTCATTGTATGTATTATACCGAACCATTATCAATAGAAATGGGGATAAATAAATAAATAAATAAATAAAATTAATAAAGACCATTTTTATTCGGGTTTTTCGTTACGCATGGTACTGTACAACATGCGCACGGTCGTTATGGTATATATATATATATATAATATTATATATCATAACAAGACAAATCGTTAAGCATCCAGCGGACTAAAAACAAAAAACTCCACCCCACTTTCGAAAACTACGAGTAGGTTAGCTAGGCTAGTCTAGCTAGCTAGCTGGCCGGAAATTTTATCGCGGCGTAAAAAACTCCAATATCTGTGGCTGTGGCTGTTTTTTTTTTTCCCCAGCTGAAATCCCGGAACTATGCGGAGCTTTCTGTCCTTCCATTCCCCCACCTGGACCAAACTAAAACTTGCCGTCAGCCCGAGTGATTTTTCGAGACGCGGGCGGGCGGGCTGACTACTGGGTTGCAGATGCGAGAACGGTATGGTGTTACTTGCTGTATGGTGATTATTATGGTGCAAAAATAGATACTTGATAGAATCTTGATGCTTATTCGCTCATTTATTTTGGAGGGGAGGGGGGCTTTGATGTGTGCTGGGAAGGACTTTGTATGTGGGCAAAACTTGCACAAATGGGGTTTCAGTTCCGTGGTACACGATAGTTGTTTTCGTTTGGCTATGACGATTGAGCGACCCGGATTCCTCAAGTAGGGAAGTGGGAAACGGACCCAGAACAGGGACTAACTGTGAGAGATAGGTGAAAAAAAAAAAGAAACACCCAAAAATAAAAAGCAAGAGAGCAAATGCATGACTAGCAGCGAAGTTTGAAGATACGAATAAAGCCCCCCCATCCTGCCAGATACTCCAAGGAAACGTTGACCGGAATGAATAGAACAAGGAGAATATATATAGGATTATAGGGAAACAATGCACAAGGCCCTCCACCCTAGAGAAGGGAGAGAGGTAGGGTGTAAAGGATTATTGATTTAGGAATGGAAGTTTCCTATCCCCCTCAAGCTGTGGAGACCCAACACTTTGGATCCTTGTGTGAATGACATTTCTTTTTTTTTTCAACTCAACCTAGCCTCCTGCCCCGACCCCCGCCGATACTTTTGAGAAAAAACCAAACACAAAGCATACTAGAAGAACGTCCCAATCTAAACCGCCACCCCTGCATCAAGAGAAAAAACTAACGAAAGCCAGGAAACCTTAGACAAAAAAGAGCCGCCAAGAATACTGTCCGCGGCTGTATTGGTGCGTATTTCATTCTCGTAATGAGGGAACCAACCACTCTACCGCAAAAGAAGGTAAATGTGCAAAAAACTGAAAAAAGATAGCAAGAGGCGACCCGAGCCGGAGGGATAAAAGGGATGTGAAAAATAAGTCCACGAGAGAAAATAATTCACGAGCAATTCTGCATTAAATTTGCCAAACACTGAGGCCCGAAGAATGTGGTTGAGGTTGCAATTGTGAGGCGAGGAGATCACAATATCCGGTAGAAGGGGTGGATTTTGGTCCATTTCCTCTTTTGTTCCGACGTTTGATGAAAAATAAAATAAAAAACCCGTATTAATTCTCGTTCCTCGTATGAACTGAGCCATTACCTGCTTTCCTGGGTTGTGAAGTCGAACTTATGAGATGGAGCAGCATCCGCTTCCTCGCTCCTTCTCGAATGTCAATAGTGCCGCCCTAGTTGCCGCCTCAAACACATCGTCCACTCCTTCGCCTGTTAAACTGCTGCATTCTAGGTATTTCCTGGCGCCAACCTGCTTTGCGATTGTTTCTGCATATCCGGTTTGTACAAAATGCATGGACTTCTTGCGCATTTCTTCGCGGGCGACCGGGTCTTCACGTAGATCCTTCTTAAGACCGACCAATATTATGGGAACACCAGGGCAACGGTCATGTGCCTCTTCAATCCACTGTACACACCGTCAGTTGGGATAGGCGGTGTAAACTTTGGAGGCGTCTGACGTACTTTGTTGGCAACGTTCTCCAGCGAGTCAGGGGTATCGACAGAATAAGCTATCAGAATGACATGGGCTTTAGCATAGGCTAAGGGTCGTAGTCTCTATCCGGTTGTGTGAGTAGTAGGAAGTAAGCACCACCGATCAAAACAAACCTCGTAGTCCTCCTGGCCAGCGGTATCCCATAAAGCGAGCTGAACAGATTTTCCGTCGACCTGTTTGCGGCCAAGTTAGCAGTCAACTTTGTATAGGTATTCTCAATGAGAGGAACTTCATACTCTGCAGTCGGTCACATAGTTTTCGAAAACAGTAGGCACCTAGAAAAAATTGTGAGCATGATTGAAGACTTCAGTGGTATGCGAAAAACGAGGTAGGCGCACGTAATGCTACACCACATGTCAGTAAGGTTTGCAATAAAACACGAGGGCGTTGAAGGAGCAGGAGATTGTTTCAACTTACTGTTGGGAAATAGCCCAGGGTAAACACGCTTAATAGACTAGTCTTTCCACACGCACCATCACCAATGATAACGAGCTTCCTGTATCAGAGAAAGATCTTGGTCAGCCATAAAAGCTCCACTACGCGGACGGATATCTCCGCGTGTTGTATCGCAGCCACAAAACGGATATTGATTTATCTGATTGTAAAGGGAAAATCCATGCCTAGATTTGGCAATAATACATAATGATGATGCGGGTCCTTCATACTGACAATACGAAGGCGGAGAAATTCGCAATAGTCATGCGAGAATAATGACGCGAAAGCGGGCAGAAGTACAGGGAGAGCGAAATTGGAGGGGCTAGAGAGGAAAAAGCAAGCGTATTAGGGACGTACCTTCGTATAACATTCTGAACGTTGGTGTTCTGAGCCATTGCACTAGGGGAGGTTAATTTGAGAATTTAGAGATGAGGGTGGTTGGTGATGCGGAAGGCTCAAGGAAGGCAACGTTATCGGTGGGGCTGAAGCTTGGAGGGTTGTCGGGAGTGGAAGGGAGTGGGTTGGCGAGCTTTTAATTCGTAGAGCCCGGTGGTGAAAATGAACTTTGCAGGCACAAATAGATGACAGCGAGGGTTTGTTGTGGGGGGGGAGGGACTTGGAGAATCAGGAGGAAGAAGAAGAAGAGAGAGGGAAGATGTGGAGTAGAAATATGAAAGGGAGAGGGGAGGGAAGAGAATAGAAGGGTCGGAGAGCAGAGAAAGCAAAGCCGAAATGAATCTAAGGATGAGCTGGGGGGTAGGAGAGAGAGGGTCTCGGTGTCAACTTGCGAGATTTGTAGGAAGGTAGGTAATATAGGTAAGGTGGAGAGGAGAAAGACGGACGACACACTCCACGCACACACACACACACACACACAATAGGATGACCACACACGCACCACACACACTCACACAAAACAAGGCGGAGGGCAGGGACAGGTGAGCAACGAAGAGAGCACAGAGAGAGAGAGAGGGAAGGAGGGGGGGAGGGGGTAAAGGGTGAGAGAGCAGAGAAGTGAAGAGAAGGAGGCAAGAGTGCCTTGTGGCTTAGTGCTAGTAAACTCCTTCCTTGTGCGTAATTGAGAAAACGAGTAAGGCAGGCGTAGGTAGGTAGACTATCATACAACTACGGGCATAATAGCACTGTACGAGTACAGTACGGTACCGGTATTACAGTAGCGATTGCAATGCAGAAGCCTGTTGTGCTGCTCCTGTAACGAAGCGTTAGGTTGGAGCATAATAGGACGTACGGGCGGGCAGACAGGGAGAGGGAGGTTATAGGCTGCCAGGCTTTGCCATCCTCAGCTGCGGAAATGCCCTCCAATTCCTCGCTTCGAACTTTGGTGCCCCTCCTTGCCCCTTCCCCGCGCACCCTTCAGCACTTTGACGAAGAATACCGGTATGCAATGTTATCTAATGAATCACGTAATGTTGCGGCCAACCAGCGGCGGCTTGGGTCCCCTCTTGACCTCACACACGTCTTTGGCTTGACATTGGCCCCAACCAAAAGTAGGGTTGGAACTTTTTTTTTGACGGAGAAGATTCGAACACCCAAGGTACCCACACACGCAAACCACACACACACACTCGTTACCGACATCAGTGTACCTCCGCTGTAACCCCCTGTTCCCCGCTCGCCGCCACACGGCTAGGCCAAGGCTCGTTTCCCAGTGACCCTGGATCATCCTTTCCGTCCGTCGCCGCACCCTCCCCTAGCTTGACAACCACCGCACCCGTGCCCGACGCCGCCCTTTGTTTCCCTTTCGCTCACTTGACACGCACGACGGCCCCGCCCTTTCTAGGGTTCGAGTGTAGGTATCATAATAGGTGCAACTCCTCCCAACCGAACCCGACCAGTCGCGCTCGACGTCACCGTTGCCAACAGGTCATCTCAGGAACGCAACTAGCTCATCTGAAGTGAGGCTCTTTTTCCGCTTTGCCCACACAACGATCTTTGCCCTCTGCCCACACCCAACTGAACCCTCTTCACCCCCACACTTTTCGTACAAGCCTGGAAATATCCATGTTTTGTGTGAGTGGACTTCTTTGCGGCTCTTCTTAATTTTTTCTTCTTCAATTCTATTTCATCGAGCGGGTAACCTCCCTGATTCTCGGCCACGCTACTCATCTACTTATACTCCCTCCCCCACCAACTTCACCCGATCCTTACACCCCTCTCCACCCCCCACCTTTTCTGTTTCTCCACCATCCAATTCTGCCCTTGCCGAGCCGTTCCTGACGATCACCTTTATCTTCGGATAAGGAATAGGTATAGACTTTCTAACGCCCCTTCAACTTTCTTGCAGAAACCACTTCCACCCCACCATGCCCGCTGGAAATCCCATGCGTACCACTCCATCTGCTGATCCACCTCGACAGGCCCAGAGCAGCAAGGGAACTCACATCCGGAACAAAGACGGGACAAAGCTAATTACAGTTCCTACCCGAAAGGTCTCTAACTCGGACTCTACCAATAGCAGCAGTAGTAATAACATCGCTCCCTCAGCACCTCCGCCTCCCCCGCCGATCGCTCAAAACTCCATGTCCATGGATTATTCCAACAGCGCAAGCTCCAATAACGTCGGGGGTAGGAAAAAGAAGAAGAAGAAGGGAAAGCAGCAGCAGCAGGTTCATAATCAATTGGCTTCGGGATCCGGTAGCCACTATACCGAGTATTACGAAGACAACCTGGCATACAACCACAGCAATGGCCCTGCTTCGCCACAGGAGGAAGTTCATCGTTATATGGAGGACACAAGGGCTTCAATGGCTGGATATGAAGACCCTCCGCCGGACCTAGTCGATCCGGATGAAGACGAGGAATATTATAGTGGTCCAGCCTACGATATCGACGACGATAACGACCCTTATGCTCCATCTCAAGCTGCTCCCGCCCCTTTGCCGGGGAAAAAGAAGAACAAGAAGAAGAAAAAGAGGGGAGGGAATGTGCAGGATAGCTTTCGGAATGCTGTGGCGACTGGCGGATTAAATCGCCGTAAAGGAGGGAGAGACCGGATCTGGAACACTTCAACAAGCGAGGAACGTGAGAGAATCAAGGATTTCTGGCTTTCTCTAGGTGAGGAGGAGCGCCGGTCTCTCGTGAAAGTAGAGAAGGAGGCTGTTTTAAGGAAAATGAAGGAACAGCAGAAGCATTCGTGCTCTTGTAGTGTTTGTGGCAGGAAGAGGACTGCAATTGAGGAGGAGCTGGAGGTTCTTTATGATGCTTATTATGAAGAATTAGAACAGTACGCCAACCAACAACAAAATTCTAAGTACGCTGCTCAAATTCCACATAGGCCATCTCCCGGAGCCTATTCTACTGGCCGAATACCTCCTCCCCCACCCCCGCCGGGCCCTCCTCCTAATCACCACCGCCACCACCACCATCATCTCCATCATGCCAATCACCAGAATCATCGGGTCGAGGAAATAGACGACGATGAATTTGACGATGAGGACGATGAGGAGTATGATGATGAGGAGGAGGATGTACCAGACGATAATTTACCTGAGAATGACCCTGCGCCAGATTTTTTCAACTTCGGGAATAGTCTTACGGTTCAAGGCAGGTTCAACCCAAAAATTGGGTTTACATTTACTTATAGAGCAGTTATAGCTAACCCTGTTACCCTCATTTGATACTAGGTGGTATATTAACTGTTGCAGATGATCTACTAAAAAATGACGGCAAAAAATTTATTGAGATGATGGAACAGCTTGCTGAACGTAGGATGCAGCGTGAAGAAGAAGCAAATGCTGTTGCTTCTGGTCATACTATGAATATGTCTGTAGGTCAAGGTCATATACCACACACACATACTCAGTCACAGGAGTATGAGGACGAAGAAGAATATGAAGAGGATGAGGAAGACGAAGAGGAGTACGAAGAGGATGAAGAGGACGAGCCGGTGGGTTATAATTATGTATCATATAAACTACAATCAATGCTGACAGATAATAGGATGCGATGACTGAAGAGCAGCGCATGGAAGAAGGTCGGAGGATGTTCCAAATATTTGCTGCCCGAATGTTCGAACAACGGGTTCTTACCGCTTACCGGGAAAAGGTTGCGCGCGAGAGGCAAGACAAACTCCTGGAGGAACTCGACGAGGAGGCTCAGCTTCGGATTCAGCGTGAAGAAAAGAAGGCAAAGGAAAAGGAACGGAAAAAGGAGAAGAAGCGTCTCCAAAAGCTGGCCAGGGAGGAGGAGCGGCTTAAGAAGGAGGCCGAGAAGGCCGCGGAAGAATCTAGACTCCGAGCAATTGAGGAGAAGAAGGCGGAAGAAAATAGGAAACGGAAGGAAGAGCAAAGGCTGAAACGGGATGCCGAGAAGAAGGCGGTAGAGGAGGAGCGTCGTAAAAAGGAGGAAGAGAGAAAAAGGCGCCTCGAAGAGGAGCGGGAGCGAGAGGCGGAACGAGAACGGAAGCGTAAGGAGCACCAAGAAAGGGAGCGTAGGAAAAGGGAGGAAGCCGCGAAAAGGGCAAAAGAAGAAAAGGAAGCTCGAGATAAGGAGGCTAGAGAGAAACGTGAGCGGGATGAGCGAGAGAGGAAAGAGAAGGCGAAGAAGAGGGAGGCAACGGATCGTGAGAATGCGAGGAAAGAAGAGGAGGAAAGGTCGAAAGCTGAGGCCCTCGCAGCTGCTACAGCTGCGGCCAAACGTCCACCTCCTGTTTCGGTGCCCGCGTCTATACCACAGGCGTCACAACACCCGCCCGGCAATTTTAGCTCCCCTCATCTATCCATCGCGACACCCGCCCTACCCAAACAGCCTGTCGGGCATTCATCTGCTCGTCCTCGAAATGCCTCCCAGCAGGGTTCTATCCAGGGGTCTGTGGCGTCTTCGCCCAAGACTCCTCAGGCGGTTCCGAGGATGGGCCCCTCTGCGTCGCCTAGCACACCCATCTTACAGCATAATATACCCGGCCCAATTATCCCCCCAAATAAGACATTCCAGTTCCCATCCCATATGCCTCATATGGCGCCTACTTCACCATTACCCCATCACATTGCCCCCCCTCCAGGAGTCCCACCGCCTGAGGGATTCCCTATATCCCCCATTGGGGTCAACGGTCCCATGAACCCATTTCTTGGGATTCAGCGAGGGCCGACTTTCCCCAATGGAATGCCAATGTACTCTCCTGCTCAAATGCCATTGAGTGCAGCTTCCCAATATCGTGGGTTCGCCGCACCAAATGGTATGCCGATGCAGGTTCCAGCAGCCCCAGGCATGAGGCCACTTCCCCAACAAGGGCGTGGGATTTTTATAGGAGAGGTTGCTCCCGGGATGCCGCCTCAGCTTCCCCCAGGGGTCCCGTTAATTGCACCGGGGTCGCCATTCATGGGTAGCCGTGCAGAGCCCGTTCCCATACCAGGTAACCATTCGCACAGCCGTGCGCTTTCTGGCTCTTTTGATCCTATTCAACGTCCAACGCCTATCCAACGGCCCTCCAGTGTAGCCCCACCAAAAATTTTGGACGAAAATCGCAATAGTGTCGATGAGCTTTCCAAGGTAATGGGAAGCCGCGCATTACTGGAAGACGACGACGACGAAGGTCATTTGACGCAGAACCAATCACCCAACCGACGGACGAGCGGTGTCGGATTTTCGCCTCTACCCACACGAGCAGTGCCGTTCTTTGATTCCAGGGGTAAGTATCTTCTGAACTCTCTTTGCCATACTACAGAAATTAACATTATCCAGTCGATGGGCTCAATATCCCTGTTCCGTCTTGGACAAACCCAGCCCCCCTGGGGACGATCTCAAATTCCCTCCCTAATACATGGGCAAGTGGCGCAGGTTTGTTCCCTCTGCTCCAATCTTATGAACCTAGCTTTTCTTACAAACGGGCAAGGATGGTCTGATACCGACGCCGCACGAAGTACCTTCAATCGCCGCCGGATTAATAGGGTCGATCACATCCGGGCTCTAGCGTGCAAAACATGTCGCGAGTTAGGGGGAGAAAACAATAACTTTGTTGAAGTTTCTACCCTGCTGAGAGCCATGGAGCAGGTGTCCCATCCAGACATGCAAATCCTCATGAAGGATCTTGCTGAAATCCTAGACATTGAAGGGGATGAACTCAATGGTGGTGGAATTCTTGCAGTGACGCACGACACGGATGGGAGGACATTGGTTAGGTTTGAAGGTCTTGAGTTGCTTGGTGTCGATGGCACTCCATTGCACCAAGCGCCTGGGGCACCCTCCAGCTCTGGCTTTCACGGGGTTCCTGGAGAGATTGGTTCACCAAACGCGGGCAACGCAAGCCCATTCAAACCGGTCCCACCCCCGGGCATGATGGTTAGTCCTAGCCCCTCGGGATTTTGATGAGTTTTATCACGGTATCGGGGGTTATTCGGGTTTCTTTGGTTACATTTTTCTCTCTCTTTAAGCTCGTTTTCTTCTTTCTTTCTTTCCTCTTATGGTGGTTGGGCTGGGGTTTTATGATTGCTGGTAGCATTGAAAGAAGGGGTGGTTCTGAATTGAATAACTTTGAACGTTCTAGTTCTCATCGGCGTAGTCATACTGGCATAATCATGTTCTCGGCGAAAAGCGAAAATGGTAGATTAGCGATTCCTCAATAGTAGACTAATAAACATTTAAATTTATCTTTTTCATATCTTTAGTGTTAGCTTTGTCGCGGCTTTTTCGAGCGGACCGAGATCACTGATCGATGTAACCTTGTGGCAAAGTGTTTGAAATCTACGAGGCAAAGGGTGAGCTCAAAAAAGTACGCCCTTTATCAAAACTATTATACATATATGTTCTATCCCACCGCTCAAGAGTTTTGCTTGGCCAAGAGGATATCCCCTTGACCAAGTAGGTCACTTTCTGGGTAGGATGTCCTACCAGGAAAGCAAATCTTCATCCATCCCACTCACCAAGATTTTACAAGCAATATTCCATGACGTCATATAAGCGAAAATCCAAGTTTAAAGCCATCCATGCAGAAATGAGGCTTACTATTGAGAATAACAAAATGAGTTAACTAGAAGGTGGTATACAAGGAGGTCCTCTAAACTGGTCGATGAGTTATAAATATTAGGAGGTTATGAATGGCACAGTTGTTAGGGGTAGCCGGCATGGTAACTTATAAAACCAGGCTAGACCTTATGTATTCATAAACGGAGATTATTGTCTAGGAAGGCTTGTAGTATAGAGAAACTAGTTTGTCTGGATAAGGACAGATAAAAAGTAATAGAGAGGTAAAGATAATTTTCTAGAGTGATAACTTTTTATATTGATAAGATCTCTTCTCCGGTGCTTGATGATTCTGTTTAAGCGAGGGAGGCACTTCAATATTTATATTCCGCGTCTGAGTGTTCGCGGGCTACATGTTTTAACCATACTAACTAAGTATCGACCGAACAAAGTTCTCTGAACTCGTAAGTGCGAATACCTCTTGACCATGACAACTGCTCGACTCCATGCTCACATTATGAAGACATAGACTACCATATTATCGTCAGGGTGTATCAGTCCCGTGGATAATAGGCCAGTCGGGAGTACACGTAGCCGACTAATGCCAACGTAATAATATCTCTTCACTGAACCGTATATGAAGCGGCCAACTTCGAAGACGTCAGACCATTCAATGCGCCAGAGTTTGTTATTGTCTACGCATCAGGTTTCCGAATATGCTTTGTGGCAGCGATTGCTCGAATAGCAATTTGTGCGCACTTATTTTATGTTCCTACTGACTGGTTCTGAGTGGGCCCAGAGGTTTCCGCTATGTCTCTTCTGGTATTGTCATACGATATTTTACTTAAGTGTTTATTCTGTTTCAGTCTGTCATCTTAGGGAACTCTCGTTCCTACCTTATAGGCATCCTCAAACGGGAACGCACACTTAAATCTCTCAGACCCCTTTGCGCTATTATCGCCGTCATTTTATGACTTGTCGCATAATTATATTTGAGCTAATAATAACTATGACACAGCTGTGAATCGAACACGTGACCTTATAGTCGGAGGCACGTGACTATCATTTTAAGCTAGACCGAGATGTATCTTTTGTATTTTTTAACTGATTGGTACGCAGGGGTCTGTGCGTGAGCCTTATGGGTTGGCATTCCTTGGCATGTCTAACAACAGTAGTAGACGATAGAAAGAAAATTTACACGGAACATACCGTAGGTACTTCACTCGCGCTCTTCTTATTCCTTTTTAACTAAAACAAGACTCATGACAGAGATAGGCGTATTGTAACCGCCTCCTGGGTGGTGGCAGGAATCGATAGGGTAACGATACTATCTCTATACCAAAGTGCGGTATGTAACGAGACTAAGTACCGGAGGCTTAGACTAAATTGTTGTAACAAACTTCTTACTATATCGCAACTACCAAGTAGTTCCTATTAGCTAAGTATGTTTGGGTCTTGCTGGATTCTCGAAGCGAACCGAAGAAGTAACTGTTCAATCAAGTATATTGAAAACTCTGTCTGTCGAAGTCTGCTCTCTCTAAGTTCGGAGAATAGCAGGTTTTTAAATACACTTGTCAGGCTAACCGGAGCCTTGTAAACCATAACCATAAAGACTCCCAAACGGTAGTCTTGAAACATTACATAAAACATACTGAGTATCAAACGATACTCGAAACCAAACAGTAAAACATCATGAGTATCAAACTCAATCATAAAACATACTGAGTATCAAACGATACTCGAAACCAACCAGTAAAACATCATGAGTATCAAACTCAATCATAAAACATACTGAGTATCAAACGATACTTGAAACCAAACAGTAACCTGTACCGGTTACACATATAAATAAAACATAAGTAGCATGTTCTGATCCTTCTATCGATCACAACACCTGTCTCTCTATTTCTCTCCATGCCCTTATTCCTCAGCAGCACTCCGATGATAACAAAAGAAAGACATGTACTAGGTATAATCTCTTTTGTGAACTGTGAAACGATCTACTGTAAGAACTCGAATAATTGAACCTCACACTAGGACCTTACAGTTGCCTTTGTTGGAGGGGTCTGGAAAATTCTTTTTTCCTGTCTGAGGCCCAAGCTGAGAGGGTCGGTAGAAGTGAGAATAAGGAGGACGATTGGGAAGGAAACAGTAAAGAAGAATCTGTTTGCACTGAATATGGGCACAGTAGTGCAACGGGTGGATGGCTATTACTTTTTCATCGATTATGTTTCCTACTTTGCTATTATAGAGTTAAAGAAAAATTAAAAATTAATTTCCTCTTGGTGGGTGGGATATGGGAAATTCAGCTTGTTGAGTAGTGCATCCTACTGGGTAAGTTCTCTGCTTGGTCAAGGGGATATCCCATTCAGTAAGAGGATATCCTCTTGGCCAAGTAAAAATCTTGCCCGCCAGGGTGGAACATATATGCGCTTCTTGACGTCTTCTTGATCCAACCAAACCCAGCCACTGTATTCCAATAGTGACAGAATGGAAAGGTATTGTACACATTCCGGATGTCTCTCCGACTTTCAACTTTATCTCTCGCCCATCAAAACTTCACTCTTGGGACTATATTTTAAATAAGGCCATGTTCAAGCACTTTAGGCACGCTGCGAATATCCTGGTATTTTACCTTTCCTGCCAACTGCCCTACGGAGAATGTACGATTGAGTTGGGCCGTTCTCGGCGTATAATATATAAATAAAAAAATTAATGAAATAAAAATAGGGTTTCGGTTCAGGGGTTCGCCTATAGGTCTGGTGGTATAATTGAGGGGCTAAATAGGGTAAATTTTATTATGGTCATGACTGTCGGCGGACTGGCTTTTAGGTTATTGTTTTTATTAACTTTTTTGATTTTTTTGATTTTCTTTGATTGTGATGGCGTGGAGTTCGTTTAATATTTGGTTTTGGAATGTATCGTATATTATTATGGTGGCTAGTGATTCGTGGTTGAGTCGTCGAGTGACAAGACGTGATGCATTTCAAAAGGGCCGGTATTGGTCAGCGGAACACGTGGTGTTCGGGGGTGGGAAAAACAGCCACTTTTGTTTTGCCTCTAGGCTGACGGCATGTTTCCCGCTTCCCGACTGCCGGTACTCATGTTGCCGGTTTGAAATCGCGCTACTTTTGGTGCGTCACCACCATCAAAGAAAAGGCGGCTTCAATCTGAGGAGGTGTTCACTACAGTCTACTGCTGCTCGAGCACGGTCTGCGACGATTTACCTACAGGTAAGCCGAGAGTGACGGCTAAGTTACCCCATCGTGATGGTTGCCCCATCTGAGATTCTATAGCTCTGCACGAATGACGACATCCCGACCGCCCGGCTTCAACCCCAACAAAACGTTCCCCACTCTTGTCCGTATAGACCGCACCGCCCACATATTGAGCGTGGACCAGTAGTAGAGGAAAAGAAAAGAAAAGAAAGACTCGAAGTCATGCCAATATTCTTAATCGATCTGGCAGTTGAAATCGTCTTCCTGATTGCCAGGGAGCTTAGTTCAAAAGATATCATCTCTCTCATGCAGACCAATCGCTGTCTTTGTGCCTTGCTCCCACCCGTCCTGATTGACAGCGTATGCCACGATCCAGATAGTGTGCGTGCGAAAAAGGCACTTTACTCTGCAGCGGAGCGCAGAAACAAACCGGTCACCCAGGGGTTGCTCGATCGGGGAGTTTTCGGGGGTTCACACCGGCGCCAGATGTTGCTCCACAAAGCGGTATCGGAGAAGGAGAAGGATGAAGAGATTGGACTAACGCTGCTGGAATGCGGCCTCAACCCAGAGATACGGGACAAGGATGGCTGGACGTGTCTGGCTCTCGCAGCAGCGGCCGGAAGAAAGAGAATCACACAAGCGCTGCTGGAGCGGGACGACGTCGACGTCAACGCTCGGATCGGCGAGGACCTTACGCCATTCACTGCGGCGATCCGCGCGGGGGAGGTGAGCACCGTTAAGATGCTTCTGGCCCACCCTCAGACCGACGTGTATGTACGGGCCACCAGATCGCGCTCCCCGTTCCACGTCGCTATGGAGAATGGTAGGAAAACACGCAAGTCGGTACTAGAGCATCTCCTCGCTGACGAGAGGCTAGACCCTAACCTCGTGGACCTTGACGGAAACACTGCGCTACACTTGTCGCTTGGAAGACCACCCCAGCCGGGAAGGATCCTCCTCCTGCGAAATGATAGGGTCCACAGAAGCATTCCCAATGCCAAGGGCAATACCCCGCTCCACGAGGCGGTAGAAAGTCGAAATAGGCGCGCCGTGAATTACATGCTCCGCTATTGCCCTGGGTTACGAGTCAACTCTGGCCATCTCAAGCACGGCACACCTCTACACGTTGCGGCCTCTCGCGGGGATCAGTGCATCGTGAAGGCTCTTTTAGGGAAACCTTCGGTGAATATCAATTCACAAGATCACCTCGGGGAGACCCCGCTGCATCGGGCGGCTAGGTGGGGGCACAATGGGGTGGTGGAGTTGCTCTTGGAGCGGCGTGCGGATTATCGCCTGAGGAATTATGAGGGCGATTCGGTGGCGATGTTGGTTGAGACTTATGACCCGACTATCCGGGGGATCATAGAGACATATCTCTGACCATTCTTTCATACTACCATGGTACCGGTACCGTAGGAGGCCTTGCGTCGATAGCACCGTGTGTTTGGCGGGATTTCGGGGACGTTGGGTTCTTTTTTTCCTGTTAGAGTTGCTGGAAGTAGCTAGTGTCTTGTGGTTGATCGTGGGGGTTTCGGGAGTGCGGTGAATTGTTCCGGAGCGATCGTGGCTTGCTAAGAGGGTTCTCTGGACGTGCCTTTCCTTTGTCGTCACGGGGGTGTGCTGGGGAATGGGGATATGAGTGGAGGTAAAGGGATATGTGTGGCCATCTATGGAAGGATTAGGATACGTTTGTTATGTTTTGTGCATCTTCCTATCTTTACAGTACTGTTAGTCTTAAAAAGAGCAGGACAATGAAGTGTGTGAGTTTATCGGTACCTTTCCTACCTTTCCTCTTTCCAAAGTGCAAAGCGAATCCGTCTATTTTACCGCTGCGCTATTGACAGATGCTTGTACCACGTTACGGTTTGTTTGGCTGTATGATAATCTGGCCAGAAGCATGATACTCGCGCGTCTTTGCCAAGAAGGTCTCTGGGAGCCGAACAACCTGGTGAGCCCCAGCAAAATATCGCCAGCGAAGGCCTTCTTAGCAGGGACGCGCGAGTAACCAAGGGTGTTTGGCGTGCCATAATTTCTGATTTGGATCAGGTCCTGGCGTTTTGAGATGAAATCTTTGTAGCCCAAATCAGGCTGATTTGGCTGATTTGAATTAATACTGGCAGAAAATATTTCAACCGTTAGTTACATTCACCCTGGCTTGTTTCATTCACAAAATACGTAATCAGATTAATCCCTAATCAGGCCTCTTGATCCAAATCGTAACCTGATCTAGAATTAAGATTGAGAAGTGGCGCACTGAACACCTTGTAATTTCAGATGAAATCGAGTTTTCAAACCAGAATCACGGCGTGCCAAACACCCCGTTCCTATCTGAGTTTGAGCCGAGCCTTTCTCTGAGAAAGAAAGTATACCTCATAACTAGCTCCCGATTCTCGATGGTAGAGAGTACTCCTGAAGAAGCTATAACATTCACCGATATAGCACTGCGCTAGAGGAAAGATAAAAACGGACATGCTAGACTTGATATTCTAAGGGAGGGATGGCAACAGTCTAGGTCACACTCTCAAACGCTGATAACTAAGACGATACCGGTATTATATTGGTTCTAGTTCAGCTTGGAATGATGCTCCACGGCACTCCGGGGTTCACGTGAGAAGCGAAGGAAATATCGCAATCGACAGTGAGTAATGTTTAAATAATACCGTAGTTACAGTATTATAAACGGTTGACACCATACTGTAAGCTGCACTGTAAAATTTGGTCCCGGATAATGGTGGGTTTTGCCGTGGGAGTTCACGCTGCAGAAAGTGCTATTAAGTAAAGCCCCGTTTAGCACGCCGCTATATAAAAAAAAACACTGTTTTTCTCGCAGATTCAAGTTTTGCTAAAGCTCGAACCCTATTCACCAGAGAGCCAAAGGAAAGCCATATCCACATAGCAACTGCCTGGCTGGTAGTTGTGATGAGAATAGGAATCTAACTTAGTCGGGGCCTGCAAGTTGAGCTGTGATTCAAAGTACGATTTTAAGATATTTCGTTGCAATAGGAATGCCGTGAAAGCCGAGGGGATGCCATTTTTGTGGCATGCTAAACAGGGCCTAAATTTCATTATAACAGGTAGATCTCAGATGGCCATGCTGCAGAGATTAGAGGATGGTTAGAAAAAGAGATTGGGGGTGGGGCATTGGTAGCGTGTGAAGAGGACTGCGTGTGGAAGTGTCCGGGCGCTACTGTAGAAGAGCCGAGTTGCATGCAAGATACTCTCGTCCCCGGTAGTGGGGTTACTTTGCATTTAAAAACCTGAATTAGGATTTCTTTTCCTCTTTTATCCGCCATGTGCGAGCCGCTCCCTCCTTACATCTCCCCTAAGATCTAAGGTGCTTTTTTTATACGTGTCGGGTCAACAGTGTCTAGCGAGTTTACGTTACGTCACCGTACTGTATCGTATTGTGTTGTATCGTAGGCTACCCAAATATACTATCCGAATGTTATAATACCGTATCTTCATTCACCGCTGAAAAGCCACCGTTCAATCTTCTATTTACTGAGAGAGAGAGCGGAGGTCTAATATACTACAATATAGCAGTCACAACAGAAGGTACTCGTGTCCTCTTCCCAGCTTCCATACTAAATGTGTAGGATGAGGTGAACTCGTAGTAACCGGGTTCTGAGAAGCCACATATTCCAACACACTTCCCCGTAGAGTGAGTAGGAAGCCAATGCATATCTCGCACCATGCCTCCACTCGGAGGCCCATATCTCAACACCGAACTCTAAACTTAGACGAGTGACGGTCTGTGACCGCGTTATAAACCAACTGAGAAAATAGTTGGGCACTTGGGCTACCTGCTTAGAGATAACCGCGCTCAAGCGCAGCAGTATGTATGAGCTGACTCAAGCTGGGTCTAGCTTCTTTCTTTTTGCGCGTACTGTAATAATTATAGTAGCCTTGTTTATGTTTTAGGGCACTGTATACTCAGAGTGCTCTCTATGGGGCAATTTCTTTCAGAGTTCGCCAGAAATTCACTCTGCTGCTCTGGTTGGTTAGTTTAGTGGTAAATCTTGGGTTCTGAATTAGCCCAGGCGCTAATGGAACACTATTCATCAGCATACTAGATAACTCTTTGAATTGCTGCATAGGCTAGAGTTCGGGTAGTATTTAGTTTTAGCGAGCTTACCCCGTGATCATTAGAAAGATGGGGTGGGATAAGGTGAATATAGGAACCTAATGTAACACTACACTACGCAGCGCTGTGTAGGTACGTGCTCGGCGGTCTTGATGAATATCGAGAGGCAGGCCCCTATCGTTGCAGAATGTAGTATGAGGTTGGAAGAGCCTTGCGGCATGCATCGAGGTCGTGAGGGGCTGTGTTGTGATGCTTTAAGTTAGGTGATACTCGAGTATGTAGATTTTGGAACGATTTATTCATAAGTTAAGGCATATCTACTTGAATATATCCCTAGTTGGTCGGTTCCACCGGTCTGCCTGCCGTAGCACAAGACCTGTGCTGCCCCGTAGGATAGCACTTAAAGAGGTGCGGATTTCCGGCTGCCGTTGCGGTAGGCACAAGCAGGGTGTTGTTGGCACAAATTTGGGGAAGATTGATTGGATAGCCCTGAGGTATCAATGAGGTTCCACAAAAGACCCCGCTTTCCTTCGGCCCCCAGGAATCCCGGCGGTCGATTGACTTCATCACCCATCATCTACTAGATCCTAAGCAGCAAAGGCGGAAAATGTCTCAATCATTCAGTAATAATATCAACTCTTTGAACACTATTGTTACGAATAACATTACTATTGCCGATGACCGATCTAATATCCTAGCCTGGATATCCCCACTCGACCCTAGGCTGAGGCATCAGGACGTTCAAGACCGCCGAGTCGAAGAGATAGGAGAATGGCTCCTACAAACCGAGGAATTTAGAAGCTGGTATGCCGGTAATGAGGGAGGTGAATCCGATAACGCAGTTTTGTTTTGCTACGGAGATCCGGGAGTTGGCAAGACTTACATCAGGTAACAAGCCTCGAGGAATGGAAGGGAAAGGGCAAGTACTGACAAACTGCGGTGTTAGCTCATTGGTGATAGATAAGTTGTGTGATCAGGCCAGAGGGCAAAACGTTGCCGTTGCATGTTTCTATTTCGACTTTGCCGCCCAAAAAGAGCAGTCATCAGTGAGTATGCTGGGCGCCCTACTCAAGCAGGTTGTGAGTGGGCTGGAAAAGGTACCAGGGGAAATAGCGCAAGCCTACGAAGATCAGAAAAAGGTCCTTGGTGGACGGGGGCCACGACTCTCTGATATTGTGAAGATGCTACAAACCGCCTCTTCCGAAAAGCGCACATTCATATGCATTGACGCCCTGGATGAATGTGTGCAAGGACATCGGGTCAAGCTTCTTGACTCGCTGAACCAAATTCTGCAAAGGTCTCCAGGCACTCGAATATTCGTGACCGGAAGACCGCACATTCGACCTGAGATCGGAAGGCGTCTTGTAGGAAGAAGAGTGGCTAGTGTATCTATAAGTACCAAGAGAGATGATATCATTAGATATCTTCATAGTAGGCTGGATGAGGATGCAACCCCGGATGCGATGGATAGTAGCCTGGAGGCAGACATCCTGAAGAGAATTCCCGAAGATATTTCTGAAATGTACGTAGAGGCAACGATATCGGGGAAGCTGGCTCAAGTTACCCACTGACAGATACATATCTAGATTCCTGCTAGTCTCCCTGAATATCGATGCGATCCTGCAAGAAACCACGATCCATCGCAGGCGACAAAAGCTCAGCGCAATGACCGATGGTTTGGGGTTGGGGGATGCTTATGGTGCAACGGTAGATCGGATAAAGGGACAAGGCGGGGAAAGATCTAGGCTTGGCATGGCTGCTTTGATGTGGATCTCGCACTCGGAGCGGCCACTGAAGGCCGATGAGTTGTGTCACGCCCTAGCAGTTGAAATAGGGTCACCGAATCTCAATACCGACAATGTTCCTTCAATAGGGACATTGGTAACATGTTGTCAAGGACTTATTACTGCCGACAAAGAAGCTTCCACGGTCCGGTTGATCCACTTTACCCTGCAAGAATATCTCCGGGCTCATCCCGAGCTTTTTGGCGCAGCTCACTCGATAATGGCAGAAACCTGCTTAGGCTATCTGAATTCCCGGCAGATCAGGGCTCTTTCAGCCAGCTCCTCTCCCTATCTCCAAGGCACACCTTTTCTCGAATATTCTTCTCTATATTGGGGAGTCCACGCTAAAAGGGGCCTTTCAGGTTGCGCGAAATCGCTTGCGCTGAAGCTATTTGACGACTACAATAACCACATATCCACTAGGATCCTCCTGAGGGCACGGGAACCGTTCTCGAGCGCTAATTATTTGGATAAGCGTTCCCTGTTCAGTGGTCTACATTGTGCATCCATCTTCGGGATTGTGGAAATTGTAGCTAGTTTGGTAGTGATGAATGATTGTGATATCAACCAAAGAGACTGGGCTGGTAACACGCCCCTCACATGGGCTGCTTGGAATGGACACGAGGAGGTGGTGGAGGTACTGCTCGGGCGGGATGACATCGATCCCGAAAAACCAGATACCTATGGCCAGACACCACTTTGTCGTGCTTCTCAGGGTGGACAGGAAAGGGTGGTGGAAACACTGCTTGGACGCGGCGATGTCAGCCCTGATAAACCAGATAACAGCGGCCGAACACCGCTCCATTGTGCCTCTTGGAATGGGCATGAGGGAGTGGTGAAAATGCTGCTCGAGTGTGATGGCGTCAACCCTAACAAACCAGATAACGACGGCCAAACACCACTCTTCTATGCCGCCCAGGGTGGATACGAGGGAGTAGTGAAAATGCTGCTCGAGTGTGACGGCGTCGGCCCAGACAAACCAGACAATAACGGCCAAACACCACTCCTCTGTGCTGCCCAGGGCGGATACGAGGGAGTGGTGAAAATGCTACTCGGGTGTGATAGCGTCAACCCCGACAAACTAGATAGCAATGGCCGAACACCACTCTGTTGCGCTGCTAGGAAAGGGTACGAGGGAACTGTGAAAATGCTACTCGGACGGGACGACGTCAGCCCCGACAAACCGGATAATTACGGTCAAACACCACTCTGTTGTGCTGCTTGGAGTGGGCATGAGGGAGTGGTGAAAATGCTACTCAAGTGTGACAGCGTCAACCCTGACAAGCCAGATGATGACGGCCGATCACCACTCTGCTACGCTGCTCGGGGCGGGTACGAGGGAGTAGTGAAAATGCTACTCGGGTGTGATGGCGTCAACTTCGACGAACCAGATAACGACGGCCGAACGCCACTCTGCTATGCTGCTCAGGGCGGGCACGGGGAAGTGGTGGAAATACTACTCCGACGGGACGGCGTCAACCCTGACAAACCGGATAACGACGGCCAAACACCACTCTGTTGTGCTGCTTGGAATGGGCATGAGGGAGTGGTGAAAATGCTACTTGGGCGGGGCGACGTCAGTCCTGATAAACCAGATAATAATGGCCGAACACCGCTCCGTTACGCTGCTGGGAAAGGGTACGAGGGAACTATGAAAATGCTACTCGGACGGGACGACGTCAGCCCCGACAAGCCGGATAATTACGGTCAAACACCACTCTGTTGTGCTGCTTGGAATGGGCATGAGGGAGTGGTGAAAATGCTGCTCAAGTGTGATGGCGTCAACCCAAACAAACCAGATAACGATGGCCAAACACCACTCTATTGTGCTGCTTGGAAGGGGCAGGAGGAAGTGGTGAAAATGCTACTCGGACGGGATGATACCAGTCCTGACAAACCAGATAACGATGGCCAGACACCACTCTGTTGTGCTGCGCGGAATGGGCGGGGCGGAGTAGTGAAAATACTGCTCGGACAAGACGACGTCAGCCCTGATAAACCAGATAACGATGGCCAAACACCACTCTGCCATGCTGCTTGGAATGGGTACGAGGGAGTGGTGAGAATATTGCTCGGACGGGACGACGTCAGCCCTGACAAACCTAATCTGTATGGCCAAACGCCACTCCTTGGTGCCGCTTGGAATGGATGCGAGAGAGTGGTGAAAATACTACTCGGGCGGGACGACGTCGATCCTGATAAACCAGATAACGATGGACAAACACCACTCTGCTGTGCTGCTCAGAACGGCCAGGTGGGAGTGGTGAAAACACTACTCGAGCGGGGCGATGTTACCCCCGACAAACCAAATCTGTACGGCCAAACGCCACTCTTCTGTGCTGCTTGGAATGGACAGGAGGGAGTGGTGAAAATACTACTCGGGCGAGACGACGTCAGCCCCGACAAACCAAATAACGACGGCCAAACACCACTCTGTTGTGCTGCCTGGAATGGGCATGAGGGAGTGGTAAGAATACTACTCAGACGGGATGACGTCAACCCCGACAAACCAGATAACGATGGCCAAACATCGCTCTGCTGTGCTGCTTGGAATGGGCATGAGGGAGTGGTGAAAATGCTACTCGGACGGGACGGCGTCGGTCCTGACAAACCAGATAACGATGGACAGACACCACTCTGCTGTGCTGCTTGGAATGGGCATGAGGGAGTGGTGAAAATGCTACTTGGACGGGACGACGTCGATCCTGATAAACCAGATAACGATGGACAAACACCACTCTGTTGTGCTTCTCGGAACGGGCATGAGGGAGTGGTGAAAATATTACTCGCACGGGGCGACGTCAGCCCCAACAAGCCGGACAAACTGGGCCAAACGCCGCTCTGGTGGGCTGCTGAGGCTGGCCATGCGGGAGTGATAGTGCTACTACAGCCCCCACTGTGACTCAAGGTCGAGGAGGCATCACCCTCCTTACCGTCTTTGAATATAGATAATCTATGTATCATCCCCGCAAGGACCACAGCAGCACCTCAGACATGTCTGTCGCTGCTATTTGCTCCCCTCATCCCGCCCAATCCCCTCCCCACACTTTAAAGCTTTGCCTTGTGGTAATTGCCGTTTCCCCTCTACTTCCGGGGTAAGCCTGTTACAAGAACTCAGCTAAATATTCACTTTTGGTCGAAGGAAATCATATACGATAGGAAGCACATATATATCACATACCCATCCAAACCTCTATAGAATTTTCCTATGCAGCGGAGTCAGGATTTCCCGGTTTCTGTTTAGCTTGGCGTTGGTGGGGCTACTCCCTGAAAGTTGAAATTTCTGTCATATTTAACTCCTTCGCTAATTTCCGCTTGCAAATTCTCTCTACCAGTACACATTTATTTTTCTACAATCCCTTTTTCCCCCTTTCCCCCCTTCTAAAGTATAGACTTGGTTGTTTAGATGCAGCGAAGAAATATAAAGTGATAGCGAGTGCTGATAGCGGATGCTCCGTAGCAGAGGAGAAAACGTTTGTGCGGTGAAGAAAGTTGAGATGTTCGACGAGTAGTTCTCGACCTATTGGGTTAGCACTAAGTATAGGAAGAGAGCGCTATATCGCTGCTTTCCTAGCAAGTCTACAGTACAGTACACAACAGGGAAAACCCCACGCAACACGAAAAGCCCCCACAGTCATGACCATTCTAGCTAAACAACACACCGCCCCAGACTAGCCGTCATACCCATACAACTACCGGATGGGATTACATCTCCATCACAAGCAGGTATTTCTAACGCTCGTGAGGAACGGCCCAAACGCTCTCTGACCAGGATGTGACGGTGATTGGTTTCTACTATGGACATAGCCTAATGGAGATCATGCTTGATACCAATACCCTCTACCGTAGGCGTGGGCCTGGAGGTCAGGTTGGGAGGCTGTCCACGCTTTCCAGTCTTGCCCATCAGGGAAAGTTAATAGATCAAGGATTCTTTTAACTGCGAAATTAGCTCCCATTCCGCGCGGCCTGTATAGGCTCAAAAACTCACTATGTAGTCAAACCCTTCGTCCATACTCTTAGATACAGATCATCCACATTGTGTGCAATTTTGGAGGGCAACACTCAGTGCATGTTAGTATATTTTCTTCACTCTGCCCACACTCAGCTTGGTTTCCAGAATACCCTGCGAGGGTTGCTTCTCTGAATGGGTAGCAACTGTTGTTGTAATATCTGCCTCTTCTGGTCACTAGCGCGTAGCTCAAACGCTCGGTATCCCTACCTATAGACTCAGGTGAACAGTGAGTTTTTCAAGTACCCTACCCTAGCTTTCATGAGTGATCGAACGGCCCGCCGCACTATGCAATATCAGCTTATGAGTGAGTTTGACGGGGTATTCCTTCTTATCCTAGTATCCCATTTCCAACCGCGATCCTTTTCTTCTCGGGGTATTCTATTCTTGCTTAGGTCGTGCATTAGAAACCCATATAATCTCCCTAGCCGGGCAGGGGAGGTTCTATCATGTCCTAGGATATTAGCATTCGACCAATACTGTATTTATACCGGATCGTAAGCAATTGATATCATACTGCAAAGTATAGTTGTAAGGCATAATAATAGAAAACTATATTTTGCACTATAACATTTGGCTCAGGGTAATGGTAGCTTTTGCTACCGGAGTTCGAGTTGCGAAAAGCCCCCAGGCATCAAGTTTCCCTTTAGCAAGCGGATTTCAGATGGCTAGGCTTGTTGAAATTCTGAAGCTGCTCGGCATGCTCACCATATAGAACCCGCACCAACCCATCAGATCAGCACATAACCCACGAACACGCACACACCCTCTCTAGCAATCGCTTAGGACAAAGAAGTTCACCGGATATGCGCTCTGGAGAGATACGCCCTCCGGGCGCAGTTCTTTCATGCTACTCGGCATGCTCAGCGTAGGTGTAGCCTGCCCCCTTATCGTTCGACAAACCCCGGGTATGCGCTTGCGGTCGGCGAGGTAGGAATCGGATCCGAGTAGGCTATGGAGCCTAAAGAGTTTTTCCTATGTAACGATTGTTTTTTTTTCTTTGTTAGCATGTTTGCTTAGCGGAAGGATAGGGGGAATATGCGTGGAAGATGGTGGATCTATGTCGCGATCGATGGGAGGATAGGAGGATAGGATAGAATTCAGAGGGAGGAGGACGAAGTTGTTTTTCCTACTTATACTCTCATGTTGTCCGTTAGTTAGTTGATCATCGAGCATCGTGGTGTTGTTGTTAAGAGAAGAAAGATTTTTCCCCACTTTCGTGATCTGTTCTTAGGACCGTTCTTGCCTTGGCGATTGTTTCGTTTCATCGCCCATCACTCGCCGCCATTCCGCCGTTATTCACCATAGCCGATATTTCAAATAAGGCTTAGAGATCGGAGGCTGGCTGGACGAAAGACTTGAGGATGAGGCATTGATAGCAGATGAGGAGGATTGCGGGCAGGAGGGCGCTACTGTGGAGCTGCAGGGTTGGATTAACGATGTTCTTATCTGCAATTCTAGGCTCTATACTGAAAGGTCTAAACTTGAAGTGGGGTTTCTCCCCCCCCTCCTGTAACTTCATTAAGGCCTAAAATGTTTTTCTAAAACTAACCTAGCTAACGGCATTTGGCGAGTTTGCGTTAATTTCCCCTACAGTATCGTCCTATATCGTATCGTAGGTTATGTCGGCTTATCTTGCGAGCACTACTAGTTAACGAGTGATAGGACGTGATTCCTTTCAATTAAGCCCGTATTGAGTAGCCATAAAGGTGGGGGGGCCAAGGCTGAGACCCAAGTACAAATCATGAGCCTTCAACGATCCGACTTCGACTCCAATAAAGTATACCCCATCCCTATTCAGTACAGACCACACCATCCACATGCTAGATGGGAACCATTAGTAGGCGAAAAGTAAAGAAAGTTGCGTCACACCAATGCAGCTATCATAAGAACCCGAATAGAAGAAAAACTCAGCCCACAGTACTGCGCTAGAAAAAAAAAAACGGACACCCCGGATTAATATTCCAAGTAGCAGTAGTGAAGAACCACCATAGGTCATACTCCCAAATGCTAATCCTAATTGGCTAATACGGCACTGGCATTGGCCCTAGACTCACTTCGCGTGGTGCTTCATAGCATCTTGGGATTCACCAAAGAAGTGAAAGATAATCTTATTATCCGAAATTTGTTGCACTAGTTGGAATTTGAAACAATCGATATTGCAGGAATGGTGACTGGTACGGAGGAGTGTATGGTGGACGAGAAATGGCAGTGAGCACTGGAGATATGAAGGCTGGTATAGGAATGGATATAGGAATGCATGAAATCCTGATAGCTGCGCTGGACTTAGAAGCTTGTATATATAATCTGTTATGATGTCTGGGGAGGTAGATAAGGCAAGCGCGGCAGGACGAACGAATACGATTCTATTTAGGGTTGACTTTTGATTCCAACTCTGTGTTGGAAATTGCAGCTTTATGACCGCACTTGATGCGGGATGTGCCACTGCGGGATGTGCAAGTGCGGGATGTGCAAGTGCGGGATGTGCCCGCACTGGAAGGCCGCACTGCTATACGTACGCACTAGTGACAGGACGCGCAAGCTAAGAAAACGTTGTCACACCCCTGTCTGTTTCTCTTTGTTTCCTCACTGTTCTCTTTCTCTCTTGCTCTCGCTTGTCTTCTTCTTCACTCACTTCACTTCTTACTCAAGTCTTTCCATTATTCAATTCAACACAACACTATCAATGATGATCTCTCTCTCCGCATAATAAAAACATTGTGTCTCCACTTCCGCCATTCCTCTCCGCTGCGTAAAACCCTAACCGTAAATCATTGCCTCCGCATTGAATATTTTCAACAATCTGAATCGAAGATGAGGCGAGTGACTTACCGTGATGCGTTATTTGGGAGTATGAAATGGGGAGAAGATATCTAGGGCAATTATCCTTCGAACGATGTGGTGACCTGGTTACCGGAACCCTATGACAGGAATCTATGAATCTTGCTATATCCGGGGCCCTCAGCAAGTCGTCGAAAAGATACATTCTCGCGCTTCCTGGAAAAATCCCACCACCACAACAGCAGCAACAACCTCAAAACAACCCACATTCCCAAGTACAATTCTCAGCCACCAGGAAAAATCCCATATCTATTCACGCCTCCATTTCTCTATATATACACTCCGTCCCCCTTCCCTCTCCAATCACCCCCTCTTCCACTCGTGATTCCACCCATTCTTCGCCGGCGTATCCGTCGGGATCCGAAACTCCACAATCGGATACCTAAAAATCGACTTGGCGACCGCCCTCTCGTAAAGCCCTTGACTCGTAAGCCTCAATTCTTCGCACGCATCCCTCATCTTATTGTACTGCCTCTCGAGTTCGTACTCCCGCTCCTTCCGCTGCGCGGCCTGGTACAGTTTCCACGCGCGATGAATCGTCCAGTGCCGGAGCATGCGCATCGTACCGAATCGAAGCGGGCGGGGGGTTTTGGGGTGATAGAGGGAGTAGCGGATCAATTCTGGCAAATATCAATTGGTTAGCCACAACTGAGATAGAATCGAAAAGAAAAAAACCACTTACTGATTCGAACGTCGGTCGGAGCGCCCTTCTTTGACTTTTTCGCCATGCTGCGGGTGAAGGATCTGGGTACTGTGCCATTTCCTAGGGCGGTTGCGGCGCGGAGGGCTTGTAGGTGGGCTGGTATCGAGAATTGGGGTAGGGAGAGAGTCGTAGAACTTATTCGGAGCATCTTTGGTTCGGTGGTGCTTTTTCGGAGGTGGTGTTTCGTGGGGATGTTTGGTGGGGTGAGGCGAACTTAAACTTTTTTTGCCAAGGGTCCATGGCTTGGCAGCATCAGATGGATGCAGAGTCGGTCCTGATACCGGTAGAGCTGCTAAGCTTCAATGGTAAGCACTGCGGGATATAATGATGGTAATCTTCTACGCTTTTACGGCAGTAGGCATGACAGTAAGGAGCCAGTTTAGGGCCAGAAAAATACCGTATTCCAGATCTTGGTTCTTAATAGGAAGTGGGGCCTAAGGGTAACCCAATACAGTATTCGAGTACAGTTTCACAAGGTGTAAACGTGCCCGAGTATGATATTCCCAGCTGCCCTCAAAGGACTGCACGCAGATCTTAGATCCCGTCGATCTTTTGCATCCGTGATGCCACATCATGCGAGCACCGACGTCTAACAGCATGAGCATAGCTGCCAATGCTCCCAACGTCTCACCCGAGCAATCCAACCCGCTACTCCCCCAACCTCAAACCTCCCGAACTTGCCTTACTCTGACGTTTGTGAACACAACTGCTACTGCATATGGGCAAAAAACCAACCGGAGCCGCAGGTTTCTGCCCATATGCAATAGCAGTTGTGTTCACAAACGTCAGAACATTACGAGTACTCTCAGAGAAAAAATACCGTCCCATAAACTATTGCCTGCAAATGCGGACCCGAGCAACCGCATTCAAAATGCTAAGATAATCTCTCGATGCAGACTAGCCTCAAAAATACCAGCGGCTCGGCGCCCCTTACCTTCATACTGCTGCTCAGGGGAATCTTGGCGTTAATTTTCTGTGAGAAGTTTACGGTATTTTTTTTGGTTTCTTTGACGCGTTGATCTTTGTGAGGTTGTTTCTATCGGGGCTTTACTTTAGGGAGTGAAGGATCTTTTATTGTAGGGGGCGGCGGGTGCCAGCGCCTGTGTTCATGGGGGTCTGTTTGTAGAATGATTTTCGGTGATCGGATGCGCGATACTGGTCTATGTGAGAGAATTTTTATAGGCAATTTACACCTGTAGGCGTTGGCACATATCGTAGTGTAATAGTGGCTTTTCGGCAACTCGAGTACCGATATACTGGTAAGATACCTTTCCTCTTCATGAACTGCTCACTTTTTGTTAGAATTGTAAAAAAAATCCTGACACTGCCGTGATGCTTCTAAAAGCCGCCACGGAGGGAGATCTCTTCCTCACGGAACGATCCGAGACTGGGCAAGACATAAAATGTCGATATAAAGGTTAGCTTGCGCCAAATACTATCAAGACCTACCGTTATGATGGATCCAAGCTTATCCTAATTAAGACCATAATATAGGAGTCTATCCTCCCAGAGCCCAAGCCCAAGCACAACCCCGGACTCCCTTATATACCCAAGCACGCCCCTTTCTCAAATCCTTTTCTCCCTCTCTCCCCTCTCCATCCCACAATATACCACACTCGTTTATTAATCCACCAACCCACAAACACACTCTTTTTCAGACCAACTCGAACCTTCATTTCACTTCAGAAAAATCTCCCAACAAAAAAGAATAAAAAATGCAATTCAAGGCCCTCACCCTCCTCACCCTCGCCGCCGTCGCCGCCGCCGTCGCCGTCCCTGGACGCGTAGAGGACAATGCTATCAGGGTTTTCACCGAGGAGTGCAAAAGCAATGGTCAGACTGTGATCTGCTGCAGCAAGACTACTCCCAAGGGCAATTTGAAGGGAAAGCTTAATGGCGCGGATGTCACTTGCACTAGCGTTCCTTCTTATGTTTTGGCCGGTATGTTGTCTTCTATTATGGGAAGAGGGATCGGGGCTAATGGGGGATATATAGGAACCCTTGAGCAGGCCCAGGCTCAGTGTGATGGTGGACTTGGTTGTTGTAGCAATGAGACTATTGAGGTAAGCTTTTTAATTTTCACTTTTTTCTCCAGTGTATGAGGCTAATGGTTTTGTAGGGGGGAGATGTCAGCAAGTGTTCCGTTTTCGTGGTCTAGGTTAATTGCCCGGCTCACTGCTGCGCTTGGGGTGTACCGGACGGTGTAGGAATAGGGGAAGCTGGATCTCGGGGGGAAAGATTTGTTTTATATCAGTATTATTAATGTGGCATATTTAGTAATTTAATCTAATTGTACCAACAGGCAATTGCTATTTCCTGGGGGGGGGGGTTTCTAGTTTTTTTCGCCTCGCGTCGCGTGTGCTGAGACCTTGCAACCCAGCTCTATTAATCATAGGCAGTCACTCGGGAACTACAATCTGCAACCATTCTCGCGGGCGAATTGCATTGTCATTCAGCTCCCCTCCAAAAAAAAAAGCGGAAGCAAAGAAAAAACACTATTTAACATCCATTACATCAATAAACAAAGAAGCAGCAACACATCTAACATCGCAATATATGTATCCCCTAAACCGCCAACACACTGAAACCTAAGCGGTGCATTACGCCAACCCGTAACATTCTTGCCCCTCACGGTGGCATTCTGCACACCCGCCTCCATCCGAGCGCAAGCGTCCAAAGCGTCCTTACCTAGCGTCACAGACATGACCAACATGTCGCAGATGAAGCTTGCGATGGTAGCGGAGCTCAAGGGGTTCTCCTCTGCTAAAGTCATTGCTATCGTTGGGGAGGAATGCGGATTTGTCGTTGGGATATCCTAAAGACAGCCTTCGAATATCATACTTGGATCTATGCAGGAGCCAAAGTCTATGCCTAAGGATAAGACGCCGTTGTCGTTGGCTGCGTTAATGTCGGCTTGAGGGTTGTCGGCGGGTGCCCGCTGTAATACTAGCTCTATATCAGCTTTAGATAGTGTAGCTTTAAGCACACCTGCTACAGCCTGTCCTTGCAGTCCATTCGCTGCAGCACGATCAGCTTTACATGCTCTAACTGTCGCAGTAGGAGCTTTGTATGTGCTCTCGAGCGACGCATGAACCCCAGATGGTTTGACGTTTAGTATCGAGCCTTGACTGAAGTCTACGAGGCTGGTAGCTTGAGTAATGCTTTTACTCTAACTGCCGGAAGTTATGTTTGCATATATGAGGGGGAGGGGGGGGTATATGGTCACGTCCACCAGGGCTCTCCCCAAAGCTAGTCCGTAGCATCACCTGTGCCAAGTAATTACCGAGTGCTTAAATGGTTTATTTATTTTATTCTAACTAAGTGGAATGGAAGTCTTAAACACCATTTATGAGGATCATACATGGGGGTGTCGGTGATTCGCGGGCCAGGTAGTAACGGCCACCCGGCATCTTTTCCGTTCATGCGCAAACGAGGGTTTGCCTCTGCATCCCGTATAGACAAATTTTCAACTTCATGGCAATCCTCCTACTCGATGGTACTTGCTCCTTGCGGAGGAGGCATATGCTTCCCCGAGTATGTACTAGTACATGTGATACATCTGTAAGGGTTTTTTCTTTCTTTTTCGTAGAATTGGTTGAGGTCACCTTGTTTGAGCCGAGCGGTGCAGTTCTTGTAGCTTTGGCTTGGTCACGGAATATCACTTGAAGGAGCGTGGGTTATGGATTAGGGATTACTGGATAGGTGGTTGCCAAGAGTGATGATTTGTGAATTATGTATGTTAGCTTTGTACTTTGGGGTTAGAGGAGGTTATGTGTGATGCATATTTTGGGCTTATGGGCTGAGGTGAAAATTTTACAAATTGGAAGCAATGGGGGGGGTGGGAATTATCTGGAAGGGGATAGACAGAGTTGAGGTAGTGAATAAACTCAAATGGGATTATGTCAAAGGTGAGCTGGCGTTCTTTGCCGGTGGCTACGATGGCTCGCTGCATTATCATTTACACACTTTTCACCTCCTCTATCACAACTTGCTTTTACCTCCCTCTCGCAATAGCTCCTCCAGTGGAACTCTCCCCCCATCACCACCGCCCCTGCTCCCATCACCCATTCCCTCAAAGTGTTCCTTCCACCCCCACCTCTCCTCAAACCTTCCCTTCCCTATAAGCACGTCTACAATCTCATCCCCCAACACCGGCAAAAACTTAAATGCATGCCCACTGCCCCCACTAGCGATGAACAACTCCTCATGTTCCGGATGCCAAGTCACCAAAAAGTCGCCATCAGGGGTGTCAGTATACCAACACACTCTAGTTTTCTCGAACGGCCTCTCGGAGAACTCGGGTACTATCTGCTTGACCGTATCCCTCAGCGTATTTTCACCCTCCCGTGGGATCGTCTTTGGGAATACCGGTGTAGGGGAAGCGTATCCTTGTGCGTGCCGGGCAAGCTTTAGGGTTGGGGGCGAGGTGTTTGGAGAGTGGATTATGAATGTCCCTGTAGTGAGGTTTAGAAGCACAGGCAGGCTTGCATAGCGGGTTGCTTCTTCCCGGGACAAGGCTAGATAGGCCATAACTTGTCCCGACGGGACTGCTCGACCGTGTAATGGCACAAGGCCGGGCGTCCATGCGCCGGCAGCGAGAATGGTAAGTCCGGCCGTGATCTCTTCCCCGTTGGCTAGTTTGACGCCGAGGACTTTACGTCCTGAGTAGAGGAGTCCTGACACCTCCGCTATTAAAAACCGGACGTTTTCCCGGGATTTTACTTCTGAGTATAAGGTCCGCATTGCGGCTTCTGCGTCTGTTCCAATTTACGTACCCGGATGTTCCGCTACATCCTCCCGCCATGAGGCTCCTGATGTCTTTCTCAGTGGGGAGATATTCTACCCCGCCCTCCGATTTCACATTGTTGTAGGAATCCTTGAGGTATTTGTTCTCGCCATCTGCGGTGATGACTAGTCCTGTTTTGCGGAATGCTGGATGCCCAGCCCATTGTTTGAGGGCTTCTTGGCCTAGGGTCGAGTAGGCCGGATCCGCATAATCTGCGCGGACGATACGAGAGGAATCTATTGAGGCAGTGTAGGGGCATGGGAAAGCGTGTTTGTCTATGACAAGGACTTTGGCGAAGTGGTATCGGTCTGAGAGTGTACGGGCAGTAGACACTAGGGTGAGTTCCAGGGTTAGCTATGAGGATGAGTTAACGAAGGAGAAAAGTGTGGAGCTTACAACCAAAGACTCCGCAGCCTACTATGATAATTGTCGACGGAGGGGTAAAAGTGGGAGCCATTGTTGGTAATTGCTATAAGGGGCTTTAGCGAGAAGAAGGAATTGAGTGGAGGAGAAAGGAGGTTATCTAGGGTGTGATATATAGGGTGCAAGGTGAGCCGGAGTTGCTGTAGTATCAGTATTCGTGCAGCTACTGGGATCGCATTATTCCACATGCAGCAATTCACGAGCTACACATTAGGGTGGCCTACCTCTTATCGATAAGGCATAACACTACTTGTCCTAACTAGCTGTAATCTAGTGTGCACCCGCACCCCACTGTCCTGGACGGCCAAAGCCCAAAGATCTGTCCGGTACAGCGGGTGATCCGAGACAACAGATAAGGTTCAACAGACAAGGCTCTAGCACAGAAGAATCCGGAACCCCCGGGGGTCCACGTGGGACGGCGAGGGCTAAAAGAGCAAAAAAAAACAATCAATTAACCACCAACCATCTAGCAGCGTAACCCTAGATATAACACAAGGAAGACCACATGAACTCCACCCATACAAGCATCAATTGGCCAAAATCGACATTACTCCCTCATGCCTCACACCATCATGACAATCATTAAAGGAAGCACGCTAACATAAAAAACTACGGTCTAACTATCCAGAAGCTTGTCGTTACCCGCCAACTCTTCCTCCACAAGGTTTTCGTAGTTTTCTAGGCTTTCTTGAATGTGCACCTTAAACTTGATGACTTCATGAAGCATCTTGTCGACCTCTCCGTGGAATTTTTCCCGGAGGGCATGGCAAGCGTGTTCCAACTGATCGCGCCTGTAGTCTGTTAGACTGGCTCTTCCTTAAATAGTGAGAATTAGGAACTTACTCAATGGTAACACTTTGCATACGTTGCTCTAGGGCCAAGACACCGTTAGACATGTTTAATCTCATGCTTGCAAGCTCTTTCTCGAGCTTCTCAATTTCGGCATTCGATGCATTTCCCTCTGCTGCCATGGTCTCTTTGAGCTCTTGGTATTCATCAACTGCGGTGCGGACTTTGGCGTGCAGGGTGTCAACCTCATCCCGTTTGTCTGCCAATGTCTCGACTATGCGATCTATCAACTCTTGAGTCTTGATAGCTTCGTCCTGGGCTTCGTGAATTCGTGCTCCAATTTCTTGTCGGAGCCTATTGAGAGCCGGCTTAATATCGTGTCGTAGATCGCGATTAAGTAGCTGAGCTGGCTGGTATCCGACCTCATCCGCGAGTAACTTATTTTCGGGAGTCTGGGTCGGGAGGATGAGGAGCTCGAAGTCTTTTCCCTCGGCATTTCGAGATGACGAGGGTATGATGCCGATTTGATATGCCAGCGAGTTGTATCTCGATACCGAGCGCTCGAGAGCTTCGAGTTTTGATGAAGCCTCGGATTCGCGCTCCGCCAGTTGGATCTTTGCTTCCGTGATTTTGGAGGAGATGAGGGAAAGGGACTTGGAAAGCTTTTCACGGTCGTTGTTCATGCGGTCTATATCCGCTGGTGTTAGGCCTTGTCTGTCGACAGCCTCTTGGAGACTTTTCTTTTCGGCCGTCAACTCTGCAAGTTCTCGCTCAACGGCCTCAATCTCTTCCTTGAGCTTCTGATTAGATGCGGTAACCCTCGGTATGCGGGATTCTAGGCGCTCAACGTAGGCAACGAACTTTTGTTTATCACTTTCAAGAAGAATTCGGGTTTCCTCCATCTTTTTAAGAGGATCGGCAGATTCGTCCATTTTTTCAAGTTGTTTTTTGAGCTGCTCGTTCTCTGATTCAAGCATTTCTAACTCCTCCTTGTATCCTGATTGTCGGTCTTCAAAAGAGGCGGCCATCTCTTCCAGGAATTCATCGTGGTCATCGTTTTCCACAAGCCATGCTGAGTAGCAGCGGGTAAGGTATCTAAAAATGATCTTTTCTGCTGCAATGTCCACGCCTTCTGCTGCGGCTGCATCATCGAATTCCCCAGATTGAAAGCGTTCCATAGTGACTGCCAATTCCATCATCCAGTGCAAGATCCCCAAAAACTGCGGCCAAGAATTCATAGATCCAACTGCTGTTAGTTGCGATTTGGTAATTGTGCTATGATAGGGGTACCGGAGGGTTTTTAAGATGGGTAAGACTTCGTTTTCAATTGCTTTCTGGAAATTGTAGTTTGGGTCGAGCCTTTTGTACAACCACTGGAACACCATCGAAAAATCCTTCTGGGTAGGGCTCTTAAGGGAATTAGGACCAAGCGTATGCTTCATCTCTAGCTCGAACCCATTGTTGACGACGTACTCAAATACCTTACCAGCAATTTCGTGTCGATATCCAGAGTCTTTGAGTGGTCTTGGATCTCTCTGAACAGCTGCGGATGCAGCACTACTGAAGAAGCTGTTCATTTGACTGAAAGCCGCCACACCCATAGAAGAGCGACGCATAACGCTACTGCGGCGCTGGGACGGGGGAGGCTGGCTAGAGGGAGCATAGGACTTGCGCGCAGAGTATCTTGAAGGGTCTCGCTTTGCAGTCGACATAATGTCTGGCTGGTTGTGTGCAGGGCGGGCAGCCAGGGACATGCGAGAGTTTGATGGCCTGGAGTTGGAGTTTGATCGCTTCAACGCCGAAGCGGGTTGAGGGATGCCAGAACTATACATGCCTGAGCTTGGTATTCCGCTGATAGTCTGAAAGGTAGGTTGTTAGACGATTCGTTGTTCATCTTGGCGGGGGAGGGGGGGAATACCTCTCTGGGGCGCTTGAAAGCACTGAACAGGTTTGGATCCTGCGACATCGTGGCTAGGAGAATGAGAATCTTATATGTGACAAGAGGCGGTATGGACCTAGTGTTGGGGGGAAATTGTGCTATGGTATGGTATACTAGTTATTGCTTTGTGTGTGTATGATAACAGTGGTGATGGAGGGGAAACAGGTGAAGATCAGGAAGTCGTGCATCAAAACAAACAACCGTGCCTCAGGGCGTGCCGAATAGCAACCGCTGCAAATATGAACAAAATGCTCTCAGCTCAGCGTTAATTAGATTATGTATATTCGATATATTAAATTTTATTATGTGTAGATAGAGCCTATGTATTATAGTGTTCACGTATCGCACGCGACCAGGTGTTTCTTTCATCCTCGGCCCAAGTCCAGACATGCGTGTGGACAACGGTAATCTAGAGCATTATACCGGTGGTCTCCACTCACTCTGTGTTCCTCTCTCGCTCCCGTCTCTCCTATCCATTTCTTCTTACTCTCAACTCAATTTCAACATCCCCTTCTCCCTTATCCAATCTATCCTCACTTTTTCCTTTAGGTTTTAGAAAGGGATTATATATATCACGTCTCTAAACATGCGAGAAGATCTCATAAATTCCGCTGTAAGTTCTATCATGCGAACTCGGTCCTTAACTCGCGTTTTCTAACTTTACTTTAGGTTACATGTATGATGTCTGATCCTCGGCATGCATCAAAAATATACTAACTCCTATCCATAGTTCTCTCCGACCCTGCTGTTGCTGCCGCGCCCCTCGAGAAACGGATAGCTTTTTTACAATCGAAGAATTTGACCAAGGAGGAAGTCGATGCAGCTCTATTACGGGCTGGAGGGGCCCCTGGTCCGGTATCCACCAGCTTAGTGCCATCAGGCACTTATCCTCCAGTTGCATCACCACCGGCGCCTGGATACAATACCGGTTACTATGCTCCTCAACAATACCAGCAGATTGCAGCAGGGTATGTTCTTTCGGTGCGTATGGATTCAAATGGGTAGCTAATTCTGCTCAAGACCTAGAGATCGTGATTGGCGTGACTGGTTCATCATGGCGACCGTCACAACCACTATTGGATTCGGGATATACCACCTAGCGAAGCGATATGTAGCACCGATGATCTCGCCCCCCACACCACCTCAATTAGAGACGGATAAGGCACTCATTGATGCCAAATTTGCAGAAGCTTTTGACCTATTAGACAACTTAAAGAACGATACGGCAGCGCTCAAGACTGCCGAGGAAGAGCGTAAGAATCGCGTGGATGCGGCCCTCGCTGAGGTGGAGAATGTCATTCAGGGACTGAAGGAGGCCGGGAAGCGGCGTGAGGACGAGTCGAAGCGCGTCGGAGACGAGGTTCGCGGTTTAAGGGACTTGATTCCAAAGGCGCTGGAGGGACAGAAAGAGTTACAAAAGAAATCTCTCGAAGATTTACAGACCGAGTTGAAGAGTTTGAAACAATTGGTCATGAACAGGACCGGTGCTGCTAGACCAAGCTTCTTACCCAATGGACCGGCTGGAACCCCACCGCTAGATCCAGGGGGTGCAGCGGGAGGAGCTGGCCAGACACTAGGCAGTGCTGCAACACAACATGTTTTGGGCACAGGAGGAAATGCTCTTGGGGGTCTGCAGAGGAAGGAAGGTAGCGCACTGCCCTTTGGTGCCAGACCCGCAATCCCCGCGTGGCAAATGGCGGCCGCGGCAAAATCATCTCCTGCCACACCAGCTGCAGGGGCTAGCAGCAGTGGAGGGGAGGGTACTGAAGCCAGTTCAAGTTAATTTCTCTCAATTCGATTACTTCCTTCTAATTTCATTTATGTTATGCCTGTTCGTCGCTTGGTTTGGGTGTTTGATTATGGGGAGGACAAAATAGGGCATGTGTAGCATATTATATATCATTAAGCAGAAGTTGATAATACCATAACTAGAGTTTCTTTTCGTCGTTATGATACTATTCATATGTCGGGCTTGTCGTACGTATACTAGTACCCCAGGCATGAGCCGCATCAGATCAGAGCTTCAGCCTCAGCCGGGTAACAGAAAACCAATTTGACCCAACAAGGTTCAGCCTCCGGGTTCAACTAAGATTCTGTAACAGCAAGTTCGTAGCCAGCAACCAGGAGGGTTCTCATAATCACGCAGGAAAGCACCACCGCTAAACCACGCGTACACCTATCACACCCGCCCTTCCCCACGATCTCTACTACCAGCCCTTTCTCCCTCCCTCCCGCTCACCACCAATAACCACCAATAAGACAACAAACGAAATAAATAATACCAATGGATTTTGCCCCCTACCAATCCGAGTCTCCAGAGGCCTCAAGAAATTTCATCCGGCCAACTTCCCCACCTGCACGATCCTCATATTCACCCCTCCCCACACCTCAACTCCCCCCGCCAATATTGCCCACCCACTCTTCGCCATCGGGATGGGGTAGCGGTGGGCTAGGTCGGGAGACGATAAATCAGTTTGAGACGAGTTTGCCCATACGGTTTGTTTATTACCCTTCTTGGGGAAGATGGCGGGGAAGGAGGAGTTGTAGGCTGATGGGGATTTAGGTTGGACTGGGAAGCCGTTATGGCATACGTGCTATTGCCGCCTGCTGGCGGTGTGTTGTTGTTGATTATGGAACATAAGAGCGATTATGTTAGGTACTTTTACCCTACTTGTCTACTTTATCGGAATATGGGCGTGGGCGCTGATTAGGGGGTTTAGGTTTCATGCGTGGCAGAGTTCGCTTTTGTTTGCCTTCCTGGTGGTGAGTTTCCCCGGAGGATGGGTGACCGGATGGAATGGAGTGCAGTGGTTAATAGTGGGAGACAGATCTTACATCTTATCTTTTCGTTCTCGGCGTTCTTGTCGTATTCCCTGCTAGTGTTGGATTTAGGCCTAATTGGGTATTTGGGGTTCCATGCGTATGTTGATGCGGATACTCTTGATAGGTATGCTTGGGGTTGTCCCTTACTTTGGGGGTTAATTTTTGGGAGGGCTGCTGACCATTGCTGGGGCATGATAGATGTGAAGTGCCCTTCTTTGGCCCCTTGGCTAGCTCGATTCTGGATGATGAGTAGGTGTCGCAAGGAGTTCCCGGCGGTTAATGGTTATTTCCTTTATAGTGGGGCCCGCATTTTTTGTCTTTTCATGAGAAGCAGCCATTTGTATGATATAGAAGTGATTGCCAGGGTTTGCATTGGACCTGAAGGGGGCTTAATAATACTTTACTGTGTTGGTCGCGATATGCTAGTATCATATAATATATATCCTTCGACATCTACCTCGTGGGTGAATTTCTACTTGGGATTGAAATTTCCCCACGGTTGCATAGTGAAGGCTCGCGACCACGTGTGACCATGGCATGTGGGAAATGCATGGGGTGTCCCTTGCCTGTGAACCTCACACGACGTCAATGAACTCGCAACAAACAATGCGATGAGTTCTCTTCATTCTCACTTCCCCTTCAACAACACCGCCGTCACCAGTATTTACACACTCTCTTAATACCGAATACTTCGGCTACGACGCTGACACCCCAGACGGTAATCCCCTAATAGCTAATTAATGAAATGGTCTTTCACCTAGCACTTCCCCTTCAACCAACCACTTTATCAAAAAGCTAACAAGAGCTCACAACAGTCTAACGGCCTCCTCCTCCTCCTTCTCCTCCCCCTTCGCTTCCTCCGCTCACGGCCCGCGCAGCGAGCCTACCTAACTACTCTTCTCCTAAGCATCTCAACCCTAGTCCTCCTCTTCCTAGCCGTAATCTCCTACACCCTCTTCTATATCCACCACATCCCACACATAGGCGTTCAAAAGCCCCTATACCTACAATTCCCCACCTCCCTATCCACCCTATCTCACCCCCTCCCCCATCAACATCATCATCATCCAACCGGCGTAATCCACTTCAGTGGTGAAATCATCCCACAGCAGGAATACTCCGTCGCCCTCCTCCTGCACCTCCCACCTTCACCCGAGAACCAGAATGCAGGGAACTTTATGGCTGAAATAACGATTTATTCTACTCCCCCCTCCCCCTCCTCTCCAGCCTCCTCGCCGGGAACGGTGATAGCGACTGGTCGCCGGGGGGGGTTGATGCCCTGGCGCAGCCCCATCGCTCGCACGGCGCACACCCTACTTCGACTCCCGTTACTACTCCTACTACCAAATACGAAGGAGGAGGAAGCCGTCCGCGTGGTGTTACTTGAGAACGTGGTCTTCGATGAGCCCGCACGACATGCAGTAGTTAGTCTAGAGAGCCGTTCGAGGCTGGACGTGTATGAGGCCAGGATCGAGTTTTATGCGAAGTTAGCTGGGATAAGGTGGATCATGTGGCGATGGAGGGTCCTCAGCTTTCTCTTGGGGAGCGGATTATTTTTTGCTGTTGAGGTTTTGGCGACAGGGGTGGTCTGGTGGGCGGTTTATGGATGGTTCGCTGGCTCGGGAGCATTGGCGGCGTCTGGCGGGGGAAGACACCCCGAAGAAGGGGACGAGACGGTGGAAGAGGAGGGCGACGGAGTCGGCGGAGCAGATGATCTGGGCTTTACCACACCAGAGAGCCTAGAAGCAGATGATGAGGACGACGAAGATGACGATGAAGTCCTACTAAAGAGCGACGTGGGCGATTCCGGGATCGGGAGTCTATCGGAGAGTTTAGGGACTACCGCCAGAGAGAAGCCTGTAGGTGGTGCAAGCAGTAGTACCGGTAGTAGTAGTAGGAGGCGCCGGACCCGGTTGGGGTAATAATGGGCGAAGGTAGTAATTAAATTAATAGCGGGGGGAAAGGGCGGGGACGGGGCAGTGGCAGTTAAAGCGTGTTTGAGTTTACAGGCGTTTTTAAGCCGGTTTGAGCATTCGAGATTAATTGAGATTCCTTCCCCTCTTCCATCATACAAGTACTACTCTGCTTGGACGTAATCCACTGTCGGGAACGGTAGCTTCTGATGATTCTACTAGTCGTTTTCCTAGTGCATATTCGGTGGATGCCGAGATGAGATCTCACTAGTTACACTTGACTAAGGATTTAGTCTACTTGGCGTGAGGTGGATCATCAGCAGTGGCAGGAAGTTCCTATAGTATATACTATAGCTCTAGGCGTCCGCTAGGATAGGAGATTATGTGTTCCGTCTTCTATCTTCTTTCCCTATGTTTTTCCCCACATTCACACATTGGAGATTTTCGAGTGACGGACCGTGAACAAGGCAAGGTAGGAAGAAGGAAGGAAGGAGAGTATCATGTGTATCAAGAGGCAGTACTATATCAAGGTAAACCTGAAGCCGAACAACAAACTTTTAGGCACAACACTGCCACCATTCTATCCGCATAATAAACATAAGGAAAAGAAATCCAACTATGCCTCAGTCCCCTCCCCCTCCCCCCTCTCAATCTCCTCCATAATCCCCTTCCACCTCCTGGCAAACTCCCACACGGCATCCTCCCCCTGGACACCGGCCTCAACCAGCTCCCTGGGTAGCTTACTAGCAGAGTATGTCGCCGTGCCAAATCCCCACGCCTCTGGGTCCCCGCTCTCCAAGAGCCTAACCTCCACCACCTCTTCATCCGCCTCTTCCATCTCCTGCGTGCGAAGCCGTAATATCTCACCCCAAGAAAACAAGCCCGAATCAGTCCTCGGCGCAAAGGGGTTGATATCCACCAACCACACCCTCCTCCCCCTTTCCCCTCCACCCTCTCGCGCCGTTGGCTCCACATAGCAATCAAACACAAAATCACCATCCGGAAACCCCGCCAAAAACTCGTTGAAAAAGCCCACAACTAGCCGGCGAATCTCACTCTTCAACTCGCCCAGGAAAGCATAGTGGTTCAAATCGCGCTGCGAGATCCCCAGGATACGTCTACCGGCGACGAAGGTGCGGAATTCGAGCGCGGGGTTCATGTTGAAGTATTTTCGTAGGACGAGATGGTATTGGATTGAGGAGGCTGGGGTTGAGTCTGATGGGTCTGTATTATCGAATGGGTGCTCGAGGTCATGGGTTATGAAGTCGGAGGATTTCAGTAATAGGTAGATGTCGCCCGGTGTTCGGCATTCGAGGGTGTGCGTTGCGCTCATGAAGAGTGCATCTTTGGGGGAGGACCAATTGAGTTTAGGGGTCACGGCGCCGCCGAGGGTTGCTATCGTTTGTTTGATTTGGGAGTGGAGCTGGGGGAATATCTGTGTGGGGTTTCTTGCTCTGTCTTCCTCGTCGTCTTCCTCATCCTCAGCTTCGCCGGGAGGGAAGTTACTGGGTGCGCTCATTTCCTCATCATCCGAGTCAGCGGTAGTAGTAGCAGCAGGGGGGGAGACGTTCTCATCGTCCGGAAGAATGATCCCATCTTCACGTAAATATGCTAGGAACTCCGGTGTTAGTGGGATTGTACGCGCTTTCGGTGTTATCGATTTGTAGCGTGTGTGCCACGAAGCGAAGGCGCAGTTTAGTATGTGAGATTTTTGTACCGGGGGGAAGATCTCGTGGAGGGTTTGTGGGGGGGTTAAGGGGTGGGAGTCTGGGTCTTGGTGAACCATTGTTGGTGGGGGTAGTTGTGGGTGAAGATGGGTTGTTTATGGTGGGGCTGCTTATCAGCGGGGTGGTGAGTCGGATGGAGGTTGGGAGTGCTGAACACTACGGTACAGGAAAATATCTGTTTCCAGACACTTGCTCATGTGGTTAAGGGCTGGTTGTAGGAATTGGACTGATATCGTCAAGACTTGGAGATTATATTCCAAGGTTGCATTCATTTCTCCTGCACGGGGGGAAGCTCTACCTCTATATATATACCGGTACTCTCATATCACTATGAGAGAACACTACGGCACTCTGCGCCAAGGAGATACTTGTATCTATAAGTCATAGCCAGCCCATACAAATGTACCCCATCTGAGTCATCAAAAATATGAGCCATATGAATAGGAAATGGTACATTTTAACAAGGCCGGTGCAGGACGGCGCACCGTGTTATGTCAGCACAATCAATGAGCAAGCTTAACTTAACTTAACTTATCATTACCCAGAAGTGGGGGATTATTTATCTAATCTGATCTAATCGGATCCCTAGATAACGGCCGCCCCGTCATCCTGAGCCTACTTTACGTATGATACAGTACCGTATGTTGCTCTGAAGCAAACAGACTGCCTGTAGACTGATCACTTACGACAAATTGAGTCTCGGCTTCATACTGCTTGTACGGTACGAGTGCCTGTGCTCTTCAAGCTGTGCTATCACTGGAAGAGAGTGTGGGATCCTCATTACATTCCCATCCCTCCGATTGGCAATGGTAGATGGTTGGTTAGTTGGCTAGTTAGGACGGGAATTTATGGTAGGGAAATGCTCCTTCCCCTTCACATGATCTCGCCCCCACACGCACTAAAAAAGAAAAGAAAAGAATCGGAGCGCACAAATCTTTCTTGGAACTACCGTACCGTACTTTTGTTCTGGGAAAGCTAACTAAGCAAAAGAGATCTTCTCCCAAACCCATCTTTACGAAGGACGGACACATCAATTCGCCATCACTCGGGGTACTACTTTGCAACGACCATCATAAAGGGCTTAAGGGAGAGAGAGGGAGAAGGAGAGGGAGAGTGTTAAAGAGAAAGGAATAATTGCTACGACAATGGCTACTACCCGACGAATATCCTCGGTACTTCTCCGCCGGATTAATTCCCCGGCATTATTATCCAGCAGCAGTAGGTGCTCGCCACTGCACCTTCTCCAGCAAAGACCCACACCAACACCAACAACAACAGCAACAACCCTTGGAACCCTTGGAACCCTCCGCTCCTTCTCCTCCGCCCCGCGATTGCAGAATGAATCCCTCCTAACCGCAGAGCGGGAATTTGACGAAGTCGATGTAGTGATAGTCGGCGGCGGGCCTGCCGGCCTCTCCGCCGCAATCCGGCTGAAGCAGCTAGCGAACGCCTCCAACAATCCTGACTTCCGCGTCCTGCTACTGGAGAAGGCCGGCGACATGGGAGCGCATATCCTCTCCGGCGCGGTGATTGAGCCATCAGCACTCAACGAGCTCCTGCCGGACTGGAATTCCCCGGACAACCCTGCTAGGTTCGAGGGCACTACCGCCGTCACGAGCGACCGGATGAGGTTCTTGACGGAGAAGTGGGCTATACCGATGCCCGGGCCACCACAGATGAATAATCATGGGAATTTCATCGTATCGTTGAACGAGATGGTCAAGTGGCTAGCCGAGCGTGCGGAGGAGGTTGGGGTCGACGTTTTTCCGGGATTTGCCGCGTCGGAGGTGCTGTATGGGCCCGACGGTGGGGTCATGGGCGTTGCGACGAATGATCTGGGCGTTGGGAAGGATGGGAAGCCGAAGCCTTCGTTTGAGCGGGGGATGGAGTTCCATGCCAGGTGCACGCTGTTTGCGGAGGGGTGTCATGGGAGCTTGACGAAGCAGGTTATCAAGAAATTCGATCTGCGCCGGGATTCGCAGCCACAGACGTACGGGTTGGGATTAAAAGAGGTTTGGGAAATCAAGCCGGAGAATTTCGTCAAGGGCCAGGTCAGCCATACCCTCGGTTGGCCGCTGCCGAATAATACCTATGGTGGCTCGTGGATGTACCATTTTGGCGACAATAAAGTTAGTCTGGGATTTGTTGTTGGTCTCGTAAGCTCCCTCTACTTCCTCCCCTTCCAACCAAAACCCCCGATTTCGATCATTTCCGTGCTCACAAGGTTGTGAATAGGACTACCCGAACCCTTACCTCTCCCCCTACTCCGAATTTCAACGCATGAAGCACCACCCCTTCTTCTCCTCTGTCCTTGCCGGCGGCAAGTGCATCTCGTACGGCGCTCGGGCACTAAACGAAGGCGGCTTCCAATCCATCCCGAAAGTATCCTTCCCGGGAGGAGCCCTAATCGGGGACACCGCAGGCTTCCTAAACGTGCCCAAGATCAAAGGAACCCACACATCCATGAAGTCCGGAATGCTAGCCGCGGACGCAACCTACGCCGCGCTGACCGAGAACACCTCTGGCACAGTGATGTTATACGCATACGAAGACGCCCTACGCGCAAGCACCATCTGGAAGGAACTAAAGCAAGTCCGAAACATGCGCCCGAGCTTCCACAACCCGCTAGGCCTCATCGGCGGAGTCTTGTATTCCGGCCTCGAAGCCTACATACTGAAAGGTCGCGTCCCATGGACACTCAAGCACCCAGGCCCCGACCACGCAGCTACCCTACCCGCTTCCCACCCTTCCGTGCAGAAAATCTCATATCCAAAGCCCGACGGTATCCTCTCGTTTGATATCCTCACTAGCGTATCCCGCACTGGCACCAATCACGAAGAGGACCAGCCCGTGCACCTCCGCGTCAAGGATTGGCAAGCTCACGCGCGCAGGGAGTTTCCAAGGTTTGATGGGCTGGAGAATAGATTCTGTCCTGCTGGCGTTTATGAGTATGTTGAGGAGGAGGGGGAGGGGAAGGGGGATGGGTTGGGGGTCAGGTTTCAGATTAATGCGCAGAATTGCATTCATTGTAAGACTTGTGATATTAAGGCGCCCAGTCAGGATATTGAGTGGTCGACGCCACAGGGGGGGGAGGGGCCGAAGTATTATATGACTTAGGGGGATGAGGTGGGGTGGGTGATGGAGGGTGATTGGAAGCATTGGGGGGGGGGGGTTTTGTTTTCCTTTTTTTCCTTTTTTATTACACGCTAGGAGGGGGGGTCTGTAGTATAAGTGGGGCTTTAGCTAGCGTGAATGCATATCATATCATATCATACAAGCCATAGTAATATGAAAGTCCGAAATCCATAGCACGCCCTCTGTGATCCACGCTTTATTGTTGTAGGAACCAAACCACATTCATATCCCCCTTCACCCATTGTAACACCATCCTTAACCCCAACACATCCTTGGAAAGCAACTAAAACGAACCAAAAACCTACACCATATTACTTACAGTACCATATAAACACCACCAGTAGCATACAACTAGACACTACACACTATGTATCTTAAGCATAGAGCCCTGTCTCTCAATCCCCAGCACCTACAATAGGACAAGCCTGCACCTTAACAGCCCCCAATTCACTGCCGCACTAGCATTACCACAAGTTTACAGGATACAAATCGCGGCACTATAGTACATAAGGCAGAGAAGAGGAGATATTCAACTACGAAGTAGGCAAAGTTACAACCTCGAAGATGATTTATCCAGCGAACGAGTACCCGTGGCTTTACTTGAGAGGTGAGGTGTGGCAAAACGTTGATTCCTCTTGCTAGTGCTTGTATCTATCCGATTTGGGTGCCCTCTTGGCATGGTGTTGGGTGGAAGATTAGTGGTGGGTGGTGAGTGAGCAGTTATACTCGAGCACATGTTGATCGAATGGGATGTGTGGGGAGGGCCCAGCCCTGAGCAGGACAGGTAAGCGGGCTGCAAGCTCTCGGTGTCTCCCTACAGCTCATGATAGCAAGGTCGCTTTAAGGTGTGATCATATAATAGCTTTGGCTATTTGGATTCTTAAATTTGCATACCATGCCTCTTCCTCTAGCTAAAATAAATTTCCCAAGCAGTCCAGAGATGAAAGTCTTTATGAGAAACAGCCTTCCTATTACCGCCGGTACCCTTACATATTGGGTGGAAGGTAGTATTCGCCAGCAAAAAGGAAAAACTCGCCCATTCTACGAACGATGGGACAGTTCGCGAGCAATACCGGTACAGGCCGCCCCTCACTCCCGAATTCTGGGCCGGTCTTTAGGCCCCCACGGGCCACTAACATTTTCGTTATCACCTCAACACCACTCTCCATAGCGTGCCAGAGCGGGGATCGACCATATTTGTCGGCCAGGTTCACATTAACATCGTCCCTCTCCAACAAGATCCTCACTACCTCAACCTCTCTAGACACCACAGCTAGAGAAAGCGCTGTTAGCCCATCACCAACCGATGCCCCGTTGAGGTCCAGATCGGGCCGAGCCACGAGTGCCTTCACTATCCCCTCCCACCCCCTACATATCGCATGACACAACAGACTTCGGCCCCAGACGTCACGCAGCGACGGGTCGATGTCTTCACGATCTAGAAGGACTCTCACAATATCGAGATATCCTTTCTCCGCAGCGATGGCCAGTGCTGTTTGGCCATTGACGTCAATGTGGTTCGGTTCAGTGCCCTCGCAGGCCAGGAGGAGCTCGACCACGCCCTTGTGGCCTTTGCACGCAGCGTGGCCCAGTGCACTTCTCCTGTGTAACGAATCTGTAGAGTTGAGATCAATGGGGCCCCATGCTAGTAGTAGCTTCACAACCCCTTCATGGCCCCCGCTTGCTGCTATTGAGAGAGCTGTCTGACCATCGTGGTTGCGGATGCTAGGATCTATGTCGTTACGCGTTAGGAGGAGTTTTACCACGCCTTCGTGTCGATGGGACGCGGCCACAGCGAGAGGTGAGAAACCATACCAGGGCGCTTGGAGGTTAGGATCAACAGCAACGCCTCGTTCTAGAAGTAGTCCGACGACCTCCTCGTTGCCGGAATTGCAAGCTAGATAGAGGGGTGTTTGGCCTTCGCTGTCGGGTAAATCGGGCTGGATATCTTCTCGGCTCAAGAGCAATCTGACGATATCCGCGTGGTTGTTTTGAACCGCCCACGACAGGGGGGATTTCCGCGATATTTCATCATCATCATCGAGATCGTCTTCGTCCATTTCCTCATCTTCATAATCATCGTAAAAGTCTTCCTCTAGGTCACTATCGTAGTCTGGATAATCAAGATCTTCTTCCTCAAGCCCTCCTTCGGACTCTTCAGGCCAGTATGTGAGGGTTGGGTGGTCTGTGAGGAAGCTATCGCTCATCTTTACCAGAGAATAACGGTATTCCAGTTCCCCACGCTTATAGAAGGAATATGTGCTTTAGTCAGCTTAACGTAGAGGAAAAAGAGAGATGGTTTTTGCGCAGTGGTATGGTAGGGGGGGGGACGGAGGTGAAAGAATCGCTCGGTTGGGATGATGGCGGGGAATCTAGAGGCGTGTGCTCTTGATTCAAGGCCGCCAGCTGCCGGCTACCTACGGCGGGTCATTTGTATGGTACGGAGGTACAGCTCCTAAGTTTTGTATGTTCCACAGAGGGTAAGGGCAGCAAACCTCGCTTGTGGAACATATCGTACAAAACTTAGGCGCTATAGTAAGATACCTTCGTTCTCGGGGCTGGATGAGGAACTTGTGTTACCTCGCCCGAAATGCCCCTACACACCCGAGTACAAATGACCCTCCTTAAGTAGTAGAGCGAGTGATAGTTAGTGAATTATTGATCCTGCTTATTCACTTCAGGGATTGATCTACTCGAGTAGAATATTCCTTGTTATTGATGAGCTATCCGTAAGCCGTCCTTTCTCTTTATAGATAACATAGCGGGGGGGGGGACAAGGAACGGAGGGGGACAGCGAGCAATAGAACCGAAAAATCCAATCACAAATCCCAAATCTGGTGGGACTGTTCGCTGTCCGTTGTCCCCCCTGTTATGTTATGGTTCATTGCAGTACTAGTACAATGAGGCACGAACATAGCCTATGAATATTACAAACGATTGAGCTGACAACTTTCATCATTTGGTCAATGGCTCTTCGCCCTATGCTAGCAGACCGCTTTGGATTTGTCCCATGGCAGTCGCCAAGGACGAATTTCCTGCGAAATACCTTACCAGTCTATGACAGTCTTCCACAGCCGACTTTCCAGAGCTTGCTAAATAAATATTTTCCTGATATGCCTCTTAGGGCATTGTAAACTTTTATCACAATTGTGTTTCTTGCCGAGTAATAGAAAGAGAGGGCTAGCAAAGTATAGTATATCCAAGGGCATATAGTAATTGGAGCGGTGCAGGAACTTTACGGACACAGCCGTTTCTTGATTCATGCTGTCATAATTGATAAACATAAAGTTAGACCCTTCCGTCTATTCGTTTATCTTAACCTATTTTATGTCTCTCAGTGGTCATCCTGTTGTCATACGTACCAATGTCTGTCTACCTGCGGCCATGCTAGCACTATACACCTGAGGATGAGTACTACCCTTCTTACACACACTCGAGTGATACACAATGAAACAATGTCTTTTCCTTTTTTTCCTTTTTTCATTTTCAAACCAGTCAAATCAATATACCGTCGGGGATTTTCACATCATGGCCGCCATGCCCGGCTTCGATTTGTTTCATTTTTTTTTTCATTTTTCATTTTTTTTTTTTCAGACCGTGACCTTGCCCGAAAATCATAGTGGGCCATCAGTCCTTATCTAGAACTAGCCTGATGCAATGGCGGGGCGCAACGGAAAATGTTGCCAAGAATTTCACCCGAGAAATCCTTCGATTGGTGCGGGTTAAGATGCGCTAACCGCAACGATTGTTTACATGGATCAAAGCTCCAAGACAACAACGGAGAAAAAGTTCATCCTCACGACGACGAGGGTCATCAACATGCCACAACCACCACCACCACCACCGCCACCACCACCGCAATTCCCCCGTCCACGACGGGGAGCAGGAGCCCAATCACCCCTCCACATCCGACCACCACCCCAACGCCCCACCCGTTCGAAAACCCCTCTAATCCTAGCCGCAGGAGTAGCAGCGTACGGCCTCTCCCTCTACACAACATACCTCTATACAACCCTCAAAGACCTCCCACTCGCCCCCTCAAGCCCACACCTCCAATCCAGCCATGCAAAAGTCTACAACGCCCTCGCAAACGAGTACGACACAAACATCTGGTTCTCCGAGCTAACCATGGGCCTACCACTCCTCCGCCGCGCACTGGCACGTCGAGCTCACGGGCACGTCCTGGAAGCGAGCGTGGGCACGGGACGGAACGCAGCGTACTACAATATGCGTAAATGCTCTAGCGTCACCATTGTAGACTCCAGTCGGGAGATGCTGGCCGTTGCACAGGCCGCATTCGCAGCGAAGCATCCGGCATCGTCGGGGGTGAGGGTGCGGTGCGTGCAGATGGATGCTGCGGCGCCGTTACCACCGCCACCAATCCCGACGCCGACGCCGACGCTGTCGGCTGGGGAGGAGAAGTATGATGTTGTGATACAGAGCATGGGCATCTGCTCGCATGAGGATCCCGCCGCCCTACTGCGCAATTTGGGCCGCGCCGTGAAGGGGGAAAGTGAGGGGGGTAGGATCATCTTGCTTGAGCACGGGAGGAGTAAGTTTGAATGGGTTAATGGCATGCTGGATAGGCTGGCGTGGGGACACGCTAGGCGCTGGGGGTGCTGGTGGAATAGGGATGTTGGGGAACTGGTTGAGAGGAGTGGGCTCAAGGTGCTGGAGGTTAGAAGGTATCACTTTGGAACTACATGGTGGGTCGTGGCTGTTCCGCCGGATGAGGGAGGGAAGCAGAAGCGCCTGAGCGACTGATGAAGCACCAATCCCCCCCTCCCTCCCTTTTGCGACACTTCATTGTCTTGACTTTAACGATAATAAACCCAAGCGATATACCTACCGTACATTTCCCCAGACATCACCACTAATCACGTGACACTCCCCACCTTTTTTCTTCCCCGTACCGACAACCGGTAGACTAGAATGCGGTTGCACGAGCACAAGCACAAGCACAAGCACGCTCTGTATCACCCACCGTCTCACCACCTCACCTCATACCCGTGCCAAATGTTTGACACAAGAAAAATCTGTCCCTTATCATATGCCACCACGCCCGGTACAGTACGTGTACAAGTAAAAGTTATTACAGTATATCGTATCACGCATGAGTCAAGTTATTATTATTCATACCGTATCGTATCCTATGGCGCCTTCAAGAAAAGCCATGTTTGAGAATGTTTGCCATCGATGTGTGTGTGTGCTTTTTTATTTGATTTTGATTTTGAAATTGGGGATGGGGATGGGGTTGAGTTGTGACTGGCTGATGCGACTGGGGCTGTAGATCTATTACCGTATCATATGGCATCCCTCTTCTGGAAGTAGGATTTGTTAGGCATCCGTGGGTAGACTAGGTAGCGAGATTCTGCTCCATCTTTGCCAAGGGATTCCCAGGTTCTGCGGGAATGAGCAAGGGATGTAGTCTACCGTATGTGGTAGAAGTTAGGAATACCGGTAGTAGTGCAAGTACCAGCAAAAAGTGGTAGAAAATGGGCTAAAAAATCGATTTTTGTATAATATCTTTTTGTTTGATGAGCTCTGTGTCTGACCTTGAGAGAATAGTGATAAACCAGATATCTTTAATGATAGGAACCGCTTGCATGAGTTAGTCCTCTCGGTAATAAATAGTTCACTTCACTACTCTTTATCATCAAATTAGCAACTCGTGACATCTCATCTCGAAAGGAGTTTCAGAACTCTACGGCGGAGTAACCATAAATAATTCTTCACTTTTTTTTTCTGCCTTTTGCTATCACAATCATATGCAATCTCTTACCCAAAAATGTCTGCTGTTCAACTCATACCCAATAAAATCTCACCTAACTTTGTTTCTACTAAATCTATCCATTTTATACCGCTTTGCTTGATTAAATCTGCCAGTATAATACTCTGCCCTGCATCAGCTCGTCATCCAGGCCCAACTCTTCCCATGTATCATAAAGCCTATTTGCCAAGGCCAGACCATCTTAGCCTAATGCCTGAAGTCTGATGTTTTTTTGGAAATTGGTTTTGGGGAGAATAGCGATAGTGCACTGTAGGGGAGAACATCTTGATGATTTCTAGCTTCATCCAAGGCCTTGCTAGATCATTAATCACTACAAGCCTTGAACTTTAGACCTAAGAAGACCAATATTAATTAAACACCCCGTTTACCCTAATTAGATGAGGCATCACGTTTTGAAACACCAGCGGTAGGCGTTATTTACGATGTGCACCGTAGTCCAATTATTTCGATTTTTTACGGCACAAACGCTTGTGCCCACTGCACACTCCCAATAAACTATCCCTTCGGAGGAAAAGAACTTGCGCCATCAGCCAGGGCGAAATTTAATGCGGCGCCAAATCCTAGCGGAGAAGCGAGTGGGGGGTGGTATCGTAAAGCAACCCAAAATCCACCCAATATCACGACAGGTTTTCTCCAAGGAATCACGATACTCTACTATCAAAGCCCGGGCCATACCGTAGTCAATATTTATAACCCTTCCTATTTTCCGTCAAATTTTCGTATTAAATTCTCCCCCACTTTTCCGGACACATTTTATTTTTATTTTTATTTTTATTTTTTTATTCTCCTCTTTTTTTTTTGTCTGTGCCGTACCGTACTGTATCTGTCGCGTGCTGCGATTTAGGAAAAAGACAGTCCAAGTGTGGCGATCGTGCATTCGATAGATGTTTTCTAGCGCACAAACGTCCAGGGATGTGTTTTCGTGCAGGGCGGGGGGGGCTGTTTCGCGGGCTAACCCAGATTACGGTTGTTTGCCGACTTTTTTTTTCTGGTGGGTATGATGCTTGAACGGGCCAGGTTCTTGCCAGAGGGTCGCGGCTATTGCCTTATGTAAAGATCTAGGTTAATCTAAGGTCGCTTTGCTAAAAAGCTGCAAAGTCTGGTCGCAGATCAAGGGGAAAGTGTGTGAAATCAGGCAACAGGCGGGGGGACATCATGCTTGCTTGCTCGCCCCTCACAGTAGCCTACGGTATAGGACTGGACCTCGCGCTAGGACGTTGGAGTTGCCTCTCCTAGTAAGCAAGGTTTTTGTATCCCCTCTTTATGTGTCTTAGGGAGTTGAAAGACAGTCCTTTCGCAATGTTTGCCCCCCCCCCGTTAATCCAAAGAGGGGAATTCTGGACGTCTTACGGTAGTGCGAGGTCCTCTCATCCCAGTTCCCGGGGCAAGTCGGTCGCTGCAGCACCGGGTGTTGTGATAACCTACGGCAGTTTGCCATCATCCCTGGCAACATGTTTCTCACGGGGGGGCCATTGGAAGGGGGAATACATAACCTTTTTTTCTGCAAGGAATTGTATGGGATCAGCAGAAATAGTTTTCCGGTTTTTAATAGCCCCCTGAGCGCTGTGCAAGTTATAGTGCTCCGGCCGGTATTGTTCAAAAGACATGTTTAGGGTTGTTTGTTTGTTGTGAATATGAATGTGACTGTGCCCCTTTATTTACGGGTTTTTTTTTTTTTTTTTTTGGGTACAAGTAGCCGCTCCTGTATTTATCTGTTGTCATGCCTGCTGGCTGTCTGTTCTGTTTAGGTAACTGTAGGGTAGCTCCGTTTGTGGCACTGCTTGTACCGTATCCGAAAAAAAGGTAACTTGTGTGTGTAATTCAAGTTAATAATTCCCCCCTCCCCAAGCCTTTCTCAGAGTAACCTAGGCAGTGTCCCCCCTACCGCCCTCGTGCATCCCCAGTGCGGTCGGTCTCGCAAAGCATCACGGTTAGCGGTGCGCATAGGATCGCCATAAGGGGGAATGTGGGGATAAGGAGGGAAGGAGGTGTGTGCGTGTTGTGTGTGTGTCTGTGTGCAGTAGAGTTAAATTTATGTAGGGAGAAAAGACCGCATGTGTTATTTATGTGCGGTCGGTGTGGGTTGCTCTTCCCCTCCAACGGGCCAAGTCAAGGATCTGGTGCACCTGCCTAGATTGCTGTACCGTATAGTACAGTATGCGATAGATAGAACATACCGGTCCTGGTACAGTACCGTATCAGAGATAAACTGGATGTGTGGTAGGTGTCCCCTTGCCGGAGTGGTGATCGGTTGGTTGTTTGGTTGATAGGAATGAAAGTGGGAGAGAAAGAAGGAAGGAAGGAAGGAAGGAAGGAAGAAAGGAAGCAATGAATGATTCTCGATAGCCTTTCATCTGGCACAGTATTGCCTTCCTTTGGTGGTTGGTGAAGCACGGTTCTGTACTGGTTGGTACTGGTACTGTGCTCTACCGGTACCGCTCCTCATCTAGAGAGGTCGTTACTCACTCGTCGGATTATCGTCATCTGTGAGGCAACAATAATACCGGTTAGTCTAAATAACAACTCTCCTCTTTTCTTCTTTGCCTTCGACGTGGTGATACCGTAGTAGAAAGTCTACCTTGAATTATCCCATAAATCCTGAACCTTTTTCCTTTTCCCTTTTCCCCCCAAAATTCCCCTCCCTTCCTGCCTACCCATTCCTCTCTCCCCTCATTCTCATCCATCCCCCCACACTTTAATTTTGCTTGGTCGCTGCTGTCCTGCAGTGTGCAGCCCAACTGCCGGTTACCTACCTGCCTCCCTTCGCGCTATCAACCTTTCCCTCTCGTGCCTCAAGTTTTCCATCATCATAATAATAATAATAATAATATTATTATTATTATTGTAGTTTTCCCTTTCCTAATTCCTTTTTTCCATTTTCCGTCTTTTAGACATTCTCGCTGGGATCATAATTATTATTATTTTTTTATCCCAATTCTTTTTCCTTTTTTTCGTTCGAGCGGCTAACCGTTTTGTTTTCGGTACCCTTTCGTCTTACAGTACGGGTCCCTCCTTCCCTCACACCCCTCCACCCTCCCTCCACATTTTGCCATCTGTGTCGTCGTCTTCGCCCTCCTCCTCCTCCTCCTCATCCTCCTCCTTCTTTCTTCTCTTCCTCCTTCTCACTTGTTCTCACACACTCCTGACCCAACAGATTGATTACCGGGACAACACAGTACAATCACATTCAGTTCGGTTCGGTTTCTTACTTTTTAGGTCTTTTTTTTTGTTAACCCTTCCTTCCTCCTTCAAACCCCGAGAAACTTTTTTTCTTTGGTATAACAAAAATGGTCTACAATACTCGCCGAAAGTCCCTCTCGTTACCGTCGCTCGGAATTCATCTTCCACAGAGTTCGCGATCTTCGCCTTCATCGTCTGCGACAAAGAGTGAGCCACCGCAGAAGCGTGTGAAACGGGATCATTCGCCTCTGTCCGCCGGCGGCTACGACACTACCCGTCGCAACAATCTCCCACCCTCGCCACCGCCAGAATGCAGGATCAGCCATGAAGGCATCAACGACGAGATCGTATCTGGGGTAGTGGACGTACTCGAGCGGTCGGGGAACAGGCCGCATACTGTTAAAGAGTTGGCGGCCGTGTTGGCGCCTGTTCTTGGAGTCGTGGAAAAGTCAGTACCCTTTTTTCTTTCTTTTTTTTTCCCCCTACACATATCCCTATTTTTTATATATATATATGTTTTTTCTTCGGTCGACGGGGGGAAATAATTTTGGACTGCTTTTTTTTTTCTCCCTCCTTACCGGAGAAAGTGGTGACCCCTCCCTTATCGCTGTGCCGGTAGTAAGATGGTGTGGGTGTGGGTGTGGGTGCGCCGGGGAATTGTGGTTTCGCATTGTAGGGATGGTGTCTCAAAAAAGAAAAGAAAGGAAAAAGTTGTCAAAGCGCTGACTGACGGTTTTGGGTTGCAGCTCGGCTAATCCCCACGCAATAATTTCCTCTCGACTCAACACCTACCTGAAACGCCCTTCCTCATCATCATCATCGGCATCGAGCCAATGTGTACTTTCAAAAGAACTAATAACAACTCACCCGAAGCGCATATACTTTTACCTAAGTGCACTTCCGCACCAACCAATCCCGAACTCTCATCATCCCCAGATTAGTGTCGCCTCACCCACACCTACCACCCCTTCAACCTCCGATACCGAAGACCCCGACGCCGAGGAAAATGAAGACCTTTGTCGCCGTCGCGAGTTTTCTCCTAGCCCAGAAGTAGACCTAGATTTCACCTCGCACGAATTGTCACCGCCATCACCAGTGCCCAGCGTGACGAGTGGTACCACAGCTGCAAGCACGAGCCTTTCGGGAAGTAAATCCGCCCTGTCATCCCCCCCGCTGGAGGGGGACGAACGAGAGTTCTCGCAATCAGCGATATACATCTGCCGACGGAGTACCAGTCGCGATACTTCGAATCCACCCTCCTCCGTCACCGGGGAGAAGCGGAATAGGGGCGAGTACGAGGCAGACGGTCACGGGGAGCCTGGCGGGGACGGAATCTTATTAGGATATTCGCACGCAGTGGTATCTAGTGCGGTTGGGGGTGTAGTAACGGGTGTCGGAGTCCTGGATAGTTCTAGCGGGCTGGCGCACGTGAAGCGGGAGGATGGAGAGGATGACGAGGATGACGAGGACATCCGGGAGAGCCGAGTGGAGCCGCGGGATGAAGAAGTGGCAGAAGTGGAAAGAACACGAGAAGAGAGCGAGAAACCGGTGGGGCTTGACCTAGGCAGCTGGGGTGGAGAATTAGAAAGACATTTAGGGTCCCCCGAGAGTGTGGAATTGGACGAGTTGGATGATCTTTTTGACTTTTAGAGGATCTCTTTTCATTTCCCTTGAGCTTACCTTTTACCCGTTGTGTATTATCAACTGATTGATGGCTGCGTGGGCCTGACCTATCTCTACTCTACTCCTTCCTACTACTACTACTACTACTACTTGCTTCTTTTTACTACTATTACGCCACTTGTATTGTTTTTTTCCTCCCTTCCTTTTCTTTCTATGATTGGGTTGGATTGCGATTCCTACGCGGGTGCTGGTATTATTAGACAAGTTGGAAGGGTTCTAGAACACGAGAGGTTGCTCTTTTTTTTCTTTTCCTTTTTCCCACCCGCAGTTTGGGATGGCTGTTACTCCTCACTATTGCTGGGGGGAGATTTTCCGGTGGGGAAAAAAAAAATCATGTATGATAGGATAAGTTGTCATGGTTTGTTGGGAAGTTGGAGCGCGCCGATGGGGGCGGGGGTGATGGTTGTACAATATACAGTACCGGTATCGTATAGTTTTCTACAGCGTGGTATTAATATCATACCTGGTCGACGTTATCACATGTTTTTTTATCCCGGTCGGGAGGGAAGAAAAGAAAAGAAGGTATCATAGCTATTATATTATTAATACGCAAGGGCTTACCTGTATTACAACCACGTCCTTAAAGTTCAGGAACAGTACCGGTATCATAGTCTATCTATAATATCAACGACAATACTTGTAGAATAGCAAGATACTTTGTGATAACTTGTCTTTGGACGGACATGCTTCTAGCCGGGACATTAGAAAACTTCCATCACAATTAAATTTTGTTTCATCATATAATACTGAACAGTGGAAAGGATAGAGGACTAGCGAAGCGTTTCCAAGAACGGGTGGACGGGCACTGGTATCGTACCGGTATGATAACGGGAACTTTACGGAGGCAGCTGTGAGTACAGTACACTGTCGGGTTTAAACTGGCTATGCATATTGTGCAGGTAAGCCGAAGATGAGATCGGACGGGATGGGATGAGATGTTTTGTTTCTTTTTTCTTTCTTCTTTCTTTCTTTCCGTTTTCGCGGGATGCAGCTGTTGTACATACCGGTATCGTAAGCGGTATCGGTAGTGTGCATGGGTAGATTCGGAAGGGGACTGACTTACTGGTTGACTGGTTAGGTGTGGAGGATAGGTTGTGGAAGGGCGCTGGGGCATTAAAGCCATTCAGCGCTTCCCGGGTTTAGAAAATGTTTTACTATTGGGCAATGGGGGTTTTTCGGGGGGGGGGAAGTTTTTTATGTGTAATGACTTACAAAACCGTATTTGTGCAAAACCGGCGGGATCAGCTCGGGCTTGGCGGGGGGCGGCTCGGGTTGAGTATTTACTATTATACGATATCATGAAAGTTGGGCAATGGTTGTTTTCTGGTGGGTACAGTAATTCGTAAATATGGATAGTTACTTGTGCGCCAGTGCACTATAACTACCATATACTGTACCGCGAGTAAAAACAGAATAGCATACTGTTGACGAATCACTCGGGCGCAGTTTTGTTTGTGATTTACTAGATCACTTGACATAATCGTCTTGTTAGTCGTGGAACTACTGGTATTTGCTAATTAGACGATTTGCTGAACTAGAGAAAGCGTTACGAACCCTTACGACTCACCTGGGTATAAAAGTGGAAGGTTTTCCTTCCCCTATTGATTAACGAGAGTGCGATACGGATAGAGAATAGCGACAGAGGATAGGTGTGAGAAATACTAGGGGGGTAAGAAGCCGGCCGTCAATGATTGTTTGTGGATAACCGTGTGTTGCCACAGCCTACGGTAGTGATTGGAAGCCTTCCCACCCACCCGAAGGTAAGCGAGCCCAAGAGGTCCAAATTTTCTAGTGATGCTGCCTACGATAGGCTACAAGTACTATGATAAGGCACGGTAGTACAGTACGGTAC